>JACCEC011734367.1_pt1 | contig 32977 bp, 37 predicted proteins | sample 7450121 | NCBI WGS metagenome assembly JACCEC01 (sample SAMN15323455, study PRJNA562643) | freshwater metagenome | isolation source: river surface water | place: USA:Blue River Watershed | collected 2017-08-18 | reverse complement strand
TTTTGGTAAATCTCGCTGACCGTGGTGTCGGGCGTGATGATCTGACCACCACCGGGGAAATCCGGGCCGGGTATCAGCGCCATCAGTTCATCATGCGAGAGCTTGGGGTTTTTGATCAGTGCCCCTGCGGCTTGGGCGACCTCATGCAGATTGTGTGAGGGTCTTTCGGTAGCCAGACCCACTGCGATACCGGATGCGCCGTTGAGTAATACGAATGGAAGCCGCGCAGGCAAGAGCTTGGGTTCTTCGGTCGAGCCATCGTAGTTGGGTTGAAAGTCGACTGTGCCCATGTCGATTTCATCGAGCAGCAGGCGCGAGATGGGTGTCAGGCGCGCTTCGGTGTAACGCATCGCGGCAGCACCATCGCCATCGCGTGAACCGAAATTGCCATGTCCATCCACCAGTGGATAGCGCAGCGAAAAATTCTGCGCCATGCGCACCATCGCGTCATAGACCGATTGATCACCATGCGGATGCAGTTTGCCGAGTACATCACCGACGACGGCTGCCGATTTGCGTGGCTTGGCGGCGGGATCAAGTCGCAACTGATCCATTGCATAGAGAATGCGCCGCTGTACTGGTTTTTGGCCATCGCAGACGTCCGGCAGTGCACGGCCTTTGACGACGGAGATCGCGTAGTCAAGATAGGCGCGCTCGGCGAAGGTCGCCAGTGTCAGGCTCTCGCCGCTGTCATCAGCGGCGGCTTCGAAGAGGTTGGTTTGGTCGGTCATGTGTTCGTGCTTATTTCAATGATCTTTGTCTTTTAACGATGGATCCCAGCTTGCGCTGGGATGACAGTGTTTAGGTCGGCTGACTGATATACCGTCATCCCAGCGCAAGCTGGGATCCATGCCCGTTATGCTTTGATAGGCTATTTCCTCAAATATCCGCTTCCACTTCATTCCCATGCTCTTCCAGCCAGGAACGACGCGCAGCCGCTTCGCCTTTGCCCATCAACATCGTGAAGCGATCCTCTGATGCTTTCAGACCCAGCTCGCCAAGCGACACAGGCAGCAAGCGTCGAGTATCCGGATTCATCGTGGTTTCCCATAACTGTTCCGCGTTCATTTCACCCAGACCCTTGAAGCGCGCGATACTCCATGCTCCGTCTTTGACACCGTCCTTGCGGAGCTTGTCTTCGATAGCTTCCAGTTCGCCGTTGTCGAGTGCGTATATTTTTTGCGCGGGCTTTTTCCCGCGCGCGGGTGCATCAACGCGATAAAGGGGCGGGCGGGCGATGTGAATGTGGCCGTGTTCGATCAGCTTGGGGAAGTGACGGAAGAAGAGGGTGAGCAGCAGGACCTGAATATGCGAGCCATCAACATCGGCATCCGACAGTATGCAGACACGTCCGTAGCGCAGGCCGGATAAATCCGGATTGTCATTCTTCCCATGCGGATCGACACCGATCGCGACCGCAATATCGTGAATCTCATTATTGGCAAACAGACGGTCGCGCTCGGTTTCCCAAGCATTGAGTACCTTGCCACGCAGCGGGAGGATGGCTTGAAATTCTTTGTCGCGGCCCATCTTGGCCGAGCCGCCAGCAGAATCGCCTTCGACCAGAAAGATTTCATTGCGCGTCAGATCGTTGGATTCGCAATCAGTCAGTTTGCCGGGCAAGACGGCAACACCCGAAGATTTTTTCTTTTCTACTTTTTGGGCTGAGCGTAAACGACTTTGCGCCTGACGTATCACCAGTTCGGCCAGCTTCTTGCCGTAATCGACATGCTGGTTCAGCCACAGCTCAAGCGAGGTGCGCGAGTAGCCGCCGACCAGTCGCACTGCATCGCGCGAGTTGAGGCGCTCTTTAATTTGCCCTTGAAATTGCGGATCAAGTACCTTCGCCGACAACACAAAGGACGTACGCGCAAACACATCTTCGGGCAATAACTTCACGCCCTTAGGCAGCAGCGAGTGCATTTCAACAAAGCTTTTGACTGCACCAAACAAACCTTCGCGCAAGCCAGATTCATGGGTGCCGCCGGCCGGCGTGGGGATCAGATTTACATAGGATTCACGTACGACATTGCCATCCTCCGTCCAGGCGACGACCCAGGCTGCACCTTCGCCTTCGGCGAAACCATCGGCGTCGGGACTCGCATATTGTTCGCCTTCGAACAGAGGAATCAATGTTTCGCCACTGCCGGATTGCGACAGGGCCTCAGTCAAATAGCCGCGCAGGCCTTGTTCATACAGCCAGGTTTGCGTGTCACCGGATTTTTCCTGAGTGAAGCTGACTTTGACGCCGGGCAGCAGGACAGCTTTGGAGCGCAGCAGTCGCTGTAATTCGGCAATCGGAATAATCGGCGAGTCGAAATATTTAGGATCCGGCCAGACCGTCACACGGGTACCGGATTTCTTGTCTTCTTTGCCAGCTGCGCGTGATTTCAGTTTCGAGGTGAGATCGCCACCGGAAAAGGCGATCGTGTGTACGCCATTGCCTTTGTCATCCTTGCGCCAGACGGTGATGTCGAGTCTGGAAGACAGCGCATTGGTAACAGAGACACCAACACCGTGCAGACCGCCCGAGAACGCGTACGCGCCCCCCGAACCCTTGTCGAATTTGCCGCCGGCGTGCAGACGGGTAAAGACGATTTCGACCGTCGGCACTTTTTCTTCCGGATGCAGACCGACCGGGATGCCGCGACCATCGTCTTCCACGCTCACACTGCCATCCTTGTGCAGGGTGACGAAGATATTCTTGCCATGACCACCGAGCGCTTCATCGGAAGCATTGTCAATGACCTCCTGAATGATGTGCAGTGGATTCTCGGTACGGGTGTACATGCCAGGCCGTTGCCGGACCGGTTCGAGTCCTTTCAGGACGCGGATGGATGATTCGCTGTAATCAGATTTTTTACTGGCCATGCGACGAGTGAGTAGGGTTAAAAGCGGTGGGCCCGGCGGGGTTTATGTCCGACATCCCCAAAGGCAAAGTGGGTGCATTCTAATGAAATTTCCCGCAGAGGGGATGGCGGCATGAGAAAAGTCTATTTCGACAGCATCTGCATTGCGCGTTCCAGCCCATCCATGGTGATCGGATACATGCGATCGCTCATCAGCTGGCGAATGATGGCAATCGACTGCCGGTACTGCCACAAGGCTTCGGGCTCGGGATTGAGCCACACGCATTTCGGAAACTGCTGGGCAAAGCGCTGCAGCCAGACAGCGCCGGCTTCTTCATTGTGATATTCGACAGAGCCGCCGGGCTGAACTATTTCGTAGGGACTCATGGTGGCATCGCCGACGAAGATGACTTTGGTATCCGGCGGGTACTTGCGCAGCACATCCCAGCTGGCGAAACGCTCTGCGTGACGGCGTCGGTTATTTTTCCACAGCGTCTCGTACAGGCAATTGTGAAAGTAGAAGAACTCCATGTTCTTGAATTCGGTTTTCGCAGCAGAGAACAATTCCTCGACGCGCGCGATGTGGTCATCCATGGTGCCGCCCACATCCATGAGCATCAGTACCTTGACCTTGTTTTTTCGTTCGGGCTGCATTTTGATATCCAGCCAGCCGGCGTTGTTGGCAGTGGCACGGATGGTGTCATTAAGCGCCAGTTCATCCTGCGCGCCTTCACGCGCAAATTTGCGCAGGCGACGCAGGGCCACCTTGATGTTGCGCGTACCGAGTTCACGTTCGCTGTCATAGTCACGATAGGTGCGCGCCTCCCAGACCTTGACTGCGCTCCGATTGCCACCTTCACCACCGATCCGTATGCCTTCGGGATTTTGTCCGCCATTGCCGAAAGGTGAGGTGCCACCGGTTCCTATCCATTTGTTGCCACCTTCGTGACGGCCTTTTTGTTCTTCGAGCAGCTCTTTAAGTCTGTCCATCAGCTTGTCATAGCCGAATTTTTCGAGTGCTGCTTTTTGTTCTGGCGTGAGTTCGCGCTCGAGGCGCTTAATCAGCCAGTCGAGTGGAATTTCAGGGTTTTTCTCGAACAGGGTTTCGACGCCATGGAAGTAGGCACCAAAGGCTTTGTCGAATTTATCGAAATTGGCTTCATCTTTGACCAGCGTGATGCGCGAGAGGTAGTAGAAATCATCCAGCGAAGGCGCGATAACCTGCTTTTCCAATGCTTCGAGCAGCACTAGAAATTCCTTGATCGAGACTGGGATTTTCGCGCTCTTGAGCGTGAAAAAAAAGTCGATCAGCATGGGGGGATTTAGCGGTTGTTACGCGACATGAAAACCAGTCGCTCAAAGAGATGCACATCCTGCTCATTTTTCAGCAATGCACCGTGCAGCGGCGGCACGATGGCTTTCTGATCCTGGCTGCGCAATGCTTCGGGTGGAATGTCTTCGGCCAGCAGTAGCTTGAGCCAGTCCAGCAGCTCGGAGGTCGATGGTTTTTTCTTCAGGCCGGGTACTTCACGTAGCTGATAGAAAGTTTCAAGTGCCTGCGCCAGCAGATCTTTTTTCAATGTGGGGAAATGGACGTCGACGATCTGCTGCATCGTCTCTGCATCGGGAAATTTGATGTAATGAAAGAAGCATCGACGCAGGAAAGCATCCGGCAGCTCTTTTTCATTGTTCGAAGTAATAATGACCAGCGGCCGGTGCTTGGCACGAACCATTTCGCGGGTTTCATAGACATAGAACTCCATACGGTCGATCTCGCGCAGCAGATCATTCGGGAACTCGATATCGGCCTTGTCGATTTCGTCGATCAGCAGCACCACGGGCTCATCGGAGCTGAATGCCTGCCAGAGTACGCCCCGCACGATGTAGTTCTGAATATCCCGTACGCGCTCGTCACCGAGCTGGGAATCACGCAGCCGAGAGACCGCGTCGTACTCGTACAAACCCTGTTGGGCCTTGGTGGTGGATTTGATGTGCCATTGCAAAAGTGGCATCTTTAGTGCCGCCGCCACCTCTTCGGCCAGCATGGTCTTGCCAGTGCCGGGTTCGCCCTTGATGAGCAGGGGGCGTTGCAGGGTCAGGGCGGCATTGACCGCGAGTTTGAGGTCGCTGGTGGCAACATATTGCTCTGAACCTTCGAAGCGCAGGGGTTTGTCCATTGTACTGATCAGTCATAGAAAATAAGGTCGAGTATAAACGACTGAAACTGCGAAGGTCTCTCAGATCGGTCGATTAATGTGGGTCAATATTAGACTCGTCCGCCGTGAATCGGTTAGAATTGCGTGCGTTTTTTAGTGACGGGCAGGCAATATTTCTTGCGCAAGTGCAGTCTGTTTCCGTCCGCACCGGTTTCGTTTTTGAATAACCCATCCAGCTATCATGAAAAAACTTTTTGTTCTTATTGCACTGGCCTCGCTTGCTCAGGTGTCGGCCGCTGCTGATGCCAAAGGCGACGTCGCTGCTGCCACAAACAAGGTGGCCATGTGCATCGGTTGCCACGGCATTCCTGGCTATAAAGCCTCTTTCCCTGAAGTGTATCGGGTACCGATGTTGGGTGGTCAGTCGGAGAAGTACATCGCCGCTGCACTGAATGCCTATAAAAAAGGTGAGCGCAAGCATCCGACCATGGTGGGTATTGCCGCCGGGCTGTCCGATCAGGACATCGCCGATGTTGCCGCCTATTACGCCCAGCAGAAATAAACGGAGCCATTCATGAAAAAGCTATTTGCATTCCTGGCCCTGGCGCTGTCGATGAACGCGTTTGCGGGCAATGTCGAAGCGGGCAAGGCCGCCGCGCAGAAGTACAACTGTGCTTCCTGCCACGGTGCGGATTTCAACAGTCCCATTGATCCCAGCTATCCCAAGCTCGCTGGTCAGCATGCTGACTACCTTGAGCACGCCCTCACTGCTTATCAGCGTGGCGCCAGTGGCGCTAATGGTCGCGGCAATGCGATCATGGGCGGTATGGCCAAGCCGCTGTCGAAAAAAGAGATCGGCGACATTGCAGCGTATCTTGCCAGCTTGCCGGGTTCGTTGGTAGTTCGTAAATAAGCTGTCTTCAGGTCGTAAAAAAGCCGCGCATCGCGCGGCTTTTTTTATTGGCCGGCGCGTTGGCGTATGCAGTGAATGTAGGCCTCGCCATCGGGTGGTGTGCCATTGCGCTGCGCAGTCCACAGCATCTCACCCAGGCATTCCATGATCGCATGATGGACATCATGCACTGATCCCAGTCGCTTGATCAGTGTCTCGCAAGCCTCTCGTATACCCGGCGGTTGATCGACCGAGATCTGTTCGTGGATGGACAGGTGCATGGATAAATGCAAAAAGGGATTGCTGCGTCCCTGATCAATGCTGTAGTCCTTCTCCAATGCGCGTTCGGTATCGGCAAGATCATTTTCGTATTCCGGATGCTGGAGTATCCAGTCGCGGGCAATCGCTTCTAGCGGCGTGAGTACTTCACCCTGCATGGATTTTTTCCAGGTGGTGCAGAAGAATTGACGGACTTCATCTTTGCTGGGGTTGAACATGCTTTGAGTATTGGATTAAAGAGGGTCGATCGGATACGGATTTGGTGCAATAGCTTGTGTATCTTAGTTAAGTAACGACTGAAACAACGACGCCGGATCCCGGCTTTCGCCGGGATGACAATGGTAATTTTACGACCGCGTCAATAATTACCATCTTGCTCGCGCAGCGGGGAGGCGGGCTCTTCATGCAGCACGCTGCATGCCCGCGAAACGGCTCTGGCTTGCAAACCAAGCTGCTTCGGTAGGTGCAACCCATGCGTTGCTATTTCCCTGCTTTATCTTGTGTTGGCATGATCGTTTTACGGCCAACAACTCCTCAAACGTCATCCCGGCGAAAGCCGGGATCCAGTGTCGTTCGTGGTTCAACAGCTGACTTTAACAATGGGAGATACGGCGCTAATCAGACAGCTTTCTCCGGTCGGTGTGTTTTTGATTTGAACTCGCACAAATCTGCAATCAAACAATTCCAGCACTGCGGGCTGCGTGCAATACAGGTATAGCGGCCATGCAGTATCAACCAGTGATGCGCATCCATCAGGTACTCGGGTGGCACGAACTTCATTAGCTTTTGCTCGACAATGTCGACGTTTTTGCCGGGCGCAATGCCGGTGCGATTGGAGACGCGGAAGATATGCGTGTCGACCGCCATCGCTGGTACGCCGAATGCGGTATTGAGTACAACATTCGCCGTTTTGCGACCCACGCCGGGCAGCGCTTGCAGTGCCTCGCGATCGCGCGGTACTTCGCCACCATGCCGCTCGAGCAGAATGCGGCAGGTTTCGATGACATTTTTGGCTTTGTTGCGATACAAGCCTATGGTTTGTACATACGGGATCAGACCTTCCACACCCAGCGCATAAATGGCCGCCGGTGTATTCGCCACCAGATAAAGCTGGCGCGTTGCTTTGTTGACCGAAACGTCAGTCGCTTGTGCCGACAGGATCACGGCGATCAGTAATTCAAAAGGCGTGGTGTATTCCAGCTCGGTCGTGGGATGTGGATTCGCTGCTTTGAGTCGCGCAAAAATCTCGCGGCGTTTTTCAGGGTTCATGATTTCTCCCCGGAAGAGGCATCCTTTTGCTGGCGCGCTCTGTCCATTGCTGCCTGAATGATGGCGCGCTTGCGCTCTTTTTCAGCGAGTGCCTCAGGATTTTGCGCAGATTCATGTTCGATTTCGCGTAGTTTGGCTGCGGCTTTTGCCGCCAGTCGCGCATCGTTCTCAGCTTTTTCGCGGATCAGTCGCTTATTTCGAAGGTGAAAGCGCTCACGTGCTGCGTCTGCGGCAGACGATGACCACGCATCCCAGCCTGTTTTTCCGGGCGTGACCGAGATCATGGCGATGCAATCCACCGGGCAGGGCGCGACACATAAATCGCAGCCGGTACAGAGCTCCGGTATCACGGTATGCATTTGTTTGGCTGCACCAACGATGGCATCTACGGGACAAGCCTGTATACACAAGGTACATCCTATGCACGCAGTTTCGTCGATCACGGCGACCGGACGTTCGCGCTCTGCACCATGGACAGGGTTGAGGGGTATGACGGGCTTGCCCAGTGCTGCAGCCAGACGCACTATGCCTTGCGCACCACCGGGGGGGCACTGGTTGTAATTCGCCTCGCCACTGGCCATGGCTTCAGCGTAGGGGCGGCAGGCGGGATAGCCGCATTTCGTGCATTGCGTCTGCGGGAGCAGGTCTTCAAGACGATCAGTGAGGGTGGGTGCGCGGTCTGACATAGAACGCCATTATCCGGTATTTGCGTTGCGCGTCACCGCCATAAAAAAAGCCGCCCGGAGGCGGCTGATCTGAGACGCTGCCGTATCAGGCATGCGCGCGGATGAATTCACCGATGCGGGGTGCAATCATTTCACGCCAGCGACGTCCGGAGAAAATGCCGTAGTGGCCGCACTTCGGCGCTTCGAAGTGCTGCTTCATGTTCGCGGGAATGCCGGAACACAGGTCTTGCGCCGCCTTTGTCTGGCCTGAACCGGAAATATCATCCAGTTCGCCTTCGATGGTGAACAAGGCCACGGACTTGATGTCCTGCGGTCTGACCAGTTTGCCTTCGACTTCCCAAGTGCCAAGAGGCAGCGCGTGATCCTGAAACACCGTCTTGATCGTTTCAAGGTAATACTCGGCTGGCATGTCGAGCACGGCGTTGTATTCATCGTAGAACTTGCGATGCTCTGCCGCCGACTCGTTGTCGCCTTCGCGCAGATGCAGATAGAACTCCCAGTGACTTTGGGCATGACGGCGTGGGTTCATCGCAACGAAGCCCGCATGCTGCAGAAAGCCCGGATAAACACGGCGACCGTAGCCTGGGTAATTCGGGGGCACACTGTAGATCACATTGTTTTCAAACCACGCGTAGGGTTTGTTCATTGCGAGATCATTGACTTCGGTCGGTGACTTGCGTGAGTCAATAGGGCCGCCCATCATCACCATGGTCTTGGGGAGTGCCGTGTCGCCAGCACTGGCCATGAGCGAGATGGCCGCCAGCACGGGCACGGTGGGCTGACAGACCGAGACGACGTTCAGGTTCGGCCCGAGGAAGCGTATGAATTCCTGCACGTAGTAGATGTAATCATGCAGATGGAATGCACCTTTTTCCATGGGAACCATGCGCGCATCGACCCAATCGGTGATGTACACATCGTGCTCAGGGAGCAGGGTGCGGACTGTGTCCCGCAACAGGGTCGCATGATGTCCTGAGAGCGGTGCCACCAGCAATATCTTGGGTTGAATCAGATTTTCCGGCTTGAGGAAATGGGCATCTTTGCGGAAGTGCAGCAATTTGCAGAAAGGCTTTTCGACCACCGCATCTTCAATGATGGCCGTACGGGTCCCGGCGACCTCGGTGTGCGTGATGCCAAAGGCGGGCTTTTCATAATCCTTGCCCAAGCGGAACATCAGCTCATAGCCTGCGGCGATGCGCTGGGCAAACGGCGTGTGCGCAAACGGTGATACGGGGTTTGTAAACAGCTTGGAAGATGCCTCAGCCCACTGGATCAGCGGGTTAAGCAAGGTACGGTTCATTTCGTGCAATTGATAGAGCATGATGACCCCTCATTCAAGACGCCCAAATTGTGTCCTCAATTCCATATTTCTGCAATGCAGCAAACACAATAAGCGGAAATTTGTTGAGATCAAAGGCCGTTGATCGCCCAACCAGCCAACATGGCTGAAAAGCCTTGAAAACACTCATCTCAGTGGCGTGTCGCCAACTAATTTTTTGAATGTAACACATCTTTTTCAGGGTATTTTGCCGGCTTTCCATTCGTTAAGTTGTCTTTAGGATATCTTATTTGGTGCTTGAGCATTGTTTACACAACGAAAATCCGCAAAGTTACCTCCGTTGTTTGACAGCCCATCGAGGCGAATTTATCGCCTGCTGCGAGACCAGCAGTTGCTGTTGCATCGGCGCGGCGACAAGCTCGTCTCCAACTCTCGGCCAGATGGGCAGATTGCGGTGGATGTCAGCGATACTCGTTGGCGTTCGGATGCGTTCGAGTTCACCTGCGGTAATGGCGAACGGGTACGGGTGGCGTTTGCATTTCATTGATGTGACCGAGCGGACAAAATCCACGATCAGTCGACTGAACTTCACCCGGCTTGAGAGCGTCACATCAGGGTCGGCGCGTAATTAGCAACGGAAACGTTCCACCGTGCCTTTAGTTCTTGTCCAATACGACTGCCACAGGCGCTGCAGGAAACCGTATAGCTTGACCATGTAATGGTTCTCGTTCCAGCGACTCTGGCCATTGCGCTTGGCGTCGCGCTTGATAATGACGCTCTTGGGATTGTCATGCAAGATTTCCCGAGAAACGCCGCTCAGCGCTGCCAGCAGCGCATGGTGCTAAGCGACTAGGGTTTGAACTATTCTGGCTTGGAAGGTCGGAGCTGACCAAGTTTGGAGGTCGGCACCTCGGGAGCGTCCAAAGTAACATGCGATGGTGTTCCTCGAAATACCCAATCTGCGGCCGATTTGCCGTTCTGATAATCCCTGGGCCTTGAGCACTTCAATGACCATCTACTCTTTCTCGTAAAGCAATTGAATCTCGGGCAAAAGGTCCATCTTCACGAAAAAGTTGCACAGATTTAATTGGCACGAAATGGCCCATTTTTACTCCGCGTGCAACAGCGTGTTAGACTATGGGGATGATTCCGCCGTTTTTTCGTCAAATAACGAAGTTTCTGCTTGTGGCCGTGTTGCTTCAGGCAGTGGCTCCGGCTTTAGCGGCGACTAAAGTCAAATCTGCTGGAAATGGTAGTGGGTGGTCAGAGATATGTACCGTTCTCGGTACAAAATGGATAAAGCAATCTGACAGTGGTAGCTTAGAGCAGCACGATGAAAAATCATCGAAAGCGGATCACGACTCATCCGAGCATTGTGTATTCTGCTTCTCGACCGAAGCTTTACCATTATTTAAGGCACCTTCATATCGTTACGAGCACCCCACGCTCGTCACTTTTTCACCCTCAAAATTTCTCGTGGCCCGGGTATTCTCTGGCCATGTCATTCTCTCCCGCGCTCCGCCCCGGTAAATCCCCCTGAGTTCCTCGAGTGAACTAAGCGCTTAGGTAATCCTGTGCGTATTGAGCAAGATCGCTGCGATCTTGATTGGCACTCGCATTTCTTATTCAATTTCTTTTAGGGAGGTCTTGTGACCTACTCATGGTATTCCTCGCGCGGCATGCGTCGGGGACTAATTATTGCATTAGCTGCTTTGTGTCTTTGGATGAGCTGGCTGATTGGCTGGGTAATGAAATCAAACTCTAGTGGCTCTGTCGTATTGGAGCTGCAGCCTATCCCGGGAAACTGCTCGGTTTGTAAACAAACCATTATTCAAGGAGGTCAGAAGACATGAAAAAATTAGTCTTATCTCTCTTTCTTGTTCTGGCACCGCTGGCAAAAGCTGACATTGTGATATCTGACGCTTGGGTTAGACCCACCGCAGAAGGACAGTCTGTGACGGGTGCATATCTAAAGATTACGTCAGACAAGCCAGTGAAATTAATTGGTGCCTCAACAAAATCTGCATCTTCCGTCGAAGTTCATGAGATGAGGATGGATGGCGACATTATGAGAATGCGCCAATTGCCTGAGTTATCAATTCCTGCAAACACGACTGTTGATCTTAAACCTGGAGGACTCCATTTGATGCTGACGGGAGTGCCAAAAAATATCGAGGTTGGGTCAATAGTTCCAATGAATCTAAATTTTCTTTTACAAGACGGAAAGAAAAAAACACTCACGATTCAAGTGAAGGCGAAAAATCCTAATACCGATACAAACACAGAATCGCACCATAAACATTAAACATATATTGAGTTAATCATGAAAAAAAATATCAAATTGAGCCCATTGGCATTAGCTGTTGCAGCAATGTTGTGTGCATCTTATTCTGCAGCCGAAGAAAAACTGCCTGCTGTGATTGTCACTGGCAACGCTGAATCTATATCGACACAGAAAAATTTAATACAGGCGTCAGAAGAAGTTAAGCAGATTCCTGGCGGAGCTTCGGTTGTTGATATGAATGATGTCAAGACAGGTAAAGTATCCACCTGGGTAGATTCGTTAGGTATGGCGCCCGGAGTGTTCGTTCAAGAGCGCTTCGGCTCTGAGGAGGCGCGGATCTCGATTCGAGGATCAGCACTGAGTAGAACTTATCATGGCTTCGGTCTAAAGGTGCTGCAAGATGGAATACCGGTCAATTATGCCGATGGCTTTTTTGATATGCAGACGATTGACCCGGCCGCAGCACGCTTTGTTGAGGTGTTACGTGGTCCCAATGCATCAATATTTGGTTCCGGAACACTTGGTGGTGCAATAAATTTTGTGTCTCCGACGGGATATGACAGCCAAAAAATGATCGGTCGAGCTGAGGCTGGTAGCTTTGGATATATGAGATTACAAGCGATTACTGGTGGCGTTCTGAAGCCCAATTACGATGGTGAAAATATCTGGGATTATAATATTTCTGCCAATGTAATGCGCCAAGACGGTTATAGGGATCACTCGGAACAAGAAAGTCAAAAAGCTGTAGCCAATTTTGGCGTCAAGCTAAGCGGCAGCCTAGAGTCACGTTTTTTCATAGGCGCGGTTAGAAGCCGATCGCAATTGCCGGGCTATGTGACTAAGGCTCAGCTAGATTCCGATCCGACGGTTGCATACAATTCTGCATGGCCTGACCGCTTTCAGCGAAGAGACGTCGATTCTCAGCGCCTTGCGAATAAAACTGTCTATACCAACGGAGACTACCAGTTAGAAGTGGCAGCCTATGTGATGCATCATGATCTTTGGCACCCGATCACTTACGGGTTTATCGAACAGAATACAAATACATATGGTGGCCATATCAAATTGTCAAACAAGTCCAAGCTTTTTGGCGCCAACAATGTATTTACTATTGGATATCTACCAGATTTTGGTACTACGGATGGCCGAACCAGAGCAGTGAACTTTGCTGGCTTTATAGCAGGCGCTACTACAACTGACTACAGTCAAAAGTCAGAAAATCATCGATTTTTGATTGAGGATAGATATAGTCTGTCAGAGGCGACTGTGGTTGTTGGATCGATTCAATATCATCAGTCTAATAGAAAAAAAGATGATTCTTTAGCGCCTGCTGGTAATTATGATACTCAATACACTCAGTGGATTCCAAGGCTAGGTATCATCCATAACGTTTCACCAACTTCGCAGGTATTTGCTAACGTCAGTCAAAATTTTGAACCGCCGATTTTTGATGTAACAAGCACAATGCTGGCTACAAAAGCTCAAACAGGTATCAGTTATGAAGTGGGTACTCGTGGTGAGACTACGTTTAGCGAAGGTAGGGATCAATTGTTTTATGATCTAACAGCCTACAGAGCAAACCTTCGAAATGAGTATCAGACGGTCTGTGTCAACGGTAGCACTACATGTGTTAACTGGGGCCAGTCAGCTACAGTAAATGTACCCAAGACGATTCATCAAGGCATCGAACTTGGATTGTCCGGTTTTTTCAATCGCCACATGGAAGCTCGCGGAATTCTTCTGTATAGCGATTTCCGCTTTGATGGAAACTCTTTATACGGTAATAATCGTATGCCTGGCTTCCCCCCTGTAATTGTAAGAGGCGAGTTTCTACATCGCTGGGGGGCAAGTAATACTACTAAAGGTATGCCATCCTCATACGCTGGTCCAACATTTGAATGGGTCCCCACCAGAGCGCCAATGGATAATACCAACAGCGTATCTAATGATGCCTACGCAATATTTGGCTTTAAGGCTGGTGGCCCGCTCGATCAAACTTGGTCATGGTTCCTTGATGCGCGTAACCTTGCAGATAAGCGATATGCAGCGACAACGAACATTGGTGCTGGATTTGGCGGCAATCCTGGGGCTGCTTACTACCCAGGAAATGGCCGTTCTGCTTACTTAGGATTCGAAGGAAAATGGTAATGAAATTGTCCATCCAATTAAAGTTCTTTCTCTTGGCTTTTGTGGCTTGCCTGGTCTCAGGTAATGTCTGGGGACATGCAACGGTAAGCCCAAAGCAAGCCATTCAAGATAGTTACCAACGGCTATCCTTTGGCATCACACATGGTTGTGAGGGATCATCCACAGTCGAGGTTATTGTGGAGGTGCCTGAGTCCATTATGGGTGCAAAGCCTATGCCTAAAGTTGGATGGACAGTTGAGACAGAGATGAGAGATTTGAGTCAACCTTATACCTCCCATGGGAAAGAGATATCCAAAGACGTAAGAATCATTCGTTGGAAGGGAAGTCTTCTGGATGCTCACTATGATGAATTCATCATCATGACGAAGCTCTGGAATAAGGTTGGCCCCATCGCAATTCCTGTTACGCAGATTTGTGTTAAAGGTCGAATGGACTGGGATCAAATACCTGATGGCTCAAATAAAAGACTCGAGTTTCCAGCTCCGGTTTTAGAAGTCATCCCTGGCGTGCACAAGCACTGAGATTTGATATGAAAAACTTTTCGGTTAAATTTCTCATTTTTATTTATGTGTTTGGTTTCTCATCATTTTCATTTTCGGAACCTTCGCAGTCTTCCGCAGTAGTTAAATTTCTAAAATCAATATTCGACAAACCTGATGCCGTGCTTTCAGTTGATGCCGTGGCAATTTCAGATTCAGGTCAATATAGTTTGGCTTCATGGGCACAAAAAGGGAAAGGTGGTCGTGCACTACTACGAAAGAATAATGGTGATTGGGAAATCGTTTTATGTGGCGGAAAAGATTTGCTAAATGCGGAGGCGCTTATACGGGCCGGAATTCCAAAAAGCGAGTCTTATGGAATAGTTGAAAAGCTAAAAGCCTCAGAGAATAATCTTACCCAAAGTCAAAGGAAGCTGTTCGACTCTTTCGGACAAATCCAGCAAAGCAGCCACTGAGAATCTCTAGTTCATCAGAGTTTCAATTCCGTATGGTTGGGCGATTAGGATTGATCAGCCAAAAGCTGTTTATCCTAACCGTTAATTAAGTTGAAGTGCGTTTAATACCCCACCAAGATTTAACGCCTCTTCCCCTTTATCGGGGGGGGGAAATCCACTAGACACGATTGATGACGCCGTTCCAACCGCATTGGGCGAGACCCTCAGCCGACAATTCTAGAAGTTCCGAAATCCAAACGCTCGCCCTAATATCATTTACATTTTATTGCGGAGGCTCGGCACCCGTAGGTGCCTTGTCGTCTCAACGCCGATCATATTTCAATCGAAGACCGGGGACTCCACACCCAGAATCTTGTGCAGCTTCGGCGACGTCGTCGTGTACTGCATGTGGATTTTCTTCTCGGGGAAGATGTAGGGCGCAGCACCGAAGGCAGCCAGTGCCGCTTCATGAAAGCCCGAGAGGATCAGTTTCTTCTTGCCGGGGTAGACGTTGATATCGCCCACTGCAAAAATACCGGGAACATTCGTTTCGAATTTTTCGGTATCGACTTTGAGCTGCTTGCGCTCTATATCCAGACCCCACTCGGCAATCGGGCCCAGCTTTGGTGAAAGACCAAAGAACACGAGCAAGTCATCCAGGGGCAGGCGTCGCGTGACGCCGTCAGAACCTGTGACCTTGATCTCGGTGAGCTTGTCGTCGCTGGATTCGAAGCCTGTCACCTGACCGATGACCAGTTGCATTTCGAATTGCTCGCAGAGCTCTTTCATTTTCGCGACCGAGGCTGGCGCGGCGCGGAACTCATCGCGACGATGTAGAAGAATCACGGACTCTGCCTTGCCTTGCAGGTTGAGTGCCCAATCAAGCGCAGAATCACCGCCACCGCAAATGACGATATTGCGACCAGCAAAGCGCGCAGGATCTTTCACGCGGTAGAACAGCTGCTTGCCTTCAAAAGCTTCGATGCCATCGACTTTGATCGTGCGTGGCTGAAATGAGCCAACGCCGGCGGCGATGAAAATGGTTTTGGTAATGAAGCGGGTACCTATCGAGGTTTCCAGATCGAAGCGACCGTCATCGCGTTTTTGTACCAGAGTGACTTCCTGACCCAAATGAAAGGTCGGCTCGAACGGTTCGATCTGCTTGAGCAAATTGTCGGTCAGCTCCTGACCTGTGCAGACGGGTACCGCCGGTATGTCATAAATCGGTTTGTCTGGATAGAGTTCAACGCACTGACCACCGACGGCGGCGAGAGAGTCGATTACATGGGCTTTGATTTCCAGCAGGCCCAGTTCGAAGACCTGAAACAGGCCAACGGGTCCGGCGCCGACAATTACGGCATCGGTTTCAATGGGAGTTTTTACAGTGGTGTTCATTTGATTCAGAGAAGTTGGGGGCTTTAGAGCCAGATAACGTACCAACCCCGGCCTGGGCCGGGGCTGAAGATGAATTACACAGCGCCTTTGTCAGGCATCCGGAGAGATCAGCGTTCGAGATACTGCAATTTTTCCTTGGTATCTTTCCACTCTTCGGCATCAGCCAGCGGCGCTTTGGATTTGGTGATCGAGGGCCATTTGCGAGCCAGATCGACATTAAGTTTGATGAACTGCTGCTGATCAGCCGGCACGTCTTCTTCAGCATAGATCGCGTTGACCGGGCACTCGGCCACGCAAACTGCGCAATCGATGCATTCATCGGGATCGATGGAGAGGAAATTGGGTCCCTCGCGGAAGCAATCCACAGGGCAGACATCAACGCAGTCCGTATAACGGCAGCGGATGCAGGATTCGGTCACAACGTGGGTCATACAACAGTCCTATCTGTGAATATTTTTGAAACAAAACTGCAGAAAAACACCGTAAAACCGGGGGTTGAGCCTATGAGAACTACCCCAAACCACCGAGTTTCCATGGCCACGCAGCGCCACGGTACGTGCTGCTTTCGCAAAGCGTTGTATTTTAAGACAAATTGTGTGCCCCCACACGGTCGGCTTAGATGATTTTTGAATATGCAAATACGCGCCCGGCTGCCGAACCGTGAATATTTTGGCATCACGCTCTGAAATAAAATCAAGCGCGCTGTCCGGCGTGGTTTTCTTTACCGGGATAAAATCGGGCGGCCACAAGAGGGGAAACCATGGACACATCCGCCGCACGCCAGGCGATTTTCAGTCGCATTCGCAAAGCCCAGAACCGCGCGCCCGAGCCAAGTGCGGCGGAGCTGGCCCAAGTCAGTGACTATTTGGGTCACCACGAGGCCGGCCCAAGGCCCGATCTCGGTAGTGATTTGGTCGAGCGCTTCCGTGCTCAGGCCTTGCGGACCTCGCAGACCCTGGACGAGGTGGCCAGTCTGGATGATGTGCCCGCGGCTGCGGCGCGCTATATCGACAACATCGGTGTGCCCAAGTCGGCGATCGCCTGGCAGTCGCTCACCACGCTGCCCTGGCAGGCGTCCGGTATCCGCGTGGAATTTCGGCCACCAGTCGACAAGGATTTGGTCGGCATCACCGGCTGCTTTTGTGCTGTGGCCGAGACAGGTACCCTGATGCTGTTATCCGGTGCAGATACCTTCGCATCAGCTGCGCTGCTTCCTGAAACCCATATTGCCATCGTGCCCGTGTCGCGCGTGTTGGGTTCCATCGAAGACGCATTTGCGCTGGCAAAAAAAGAGCGCGGTGAGTTGCCGCGCGCGACCAATTTCATTTCCGGGCCCTCGCGCACCGGCGATATCGAGCAGACGATTGTGCTGGGAGCGCATGGCCCCTACCGGGTGCATGTGATTCTGGTGCGTGACATCTAAGCCAACGGGAGTCCGTATGAAGTCAAAAATTCTCATCACGCGCGCTGTATTTCCAGAAGTGATAGATCACCTGTCGCAGTATTTTGATGTCGATTCAAATCAATCGGACGAAGCGTTTTCCGAGAGCGAGCTGATTCGGCGGCTGCAGGGCAAGGCTGGTGTGTATGCCAATCCCACCACCATCATGTCGGCTGAAGTGATGCGCAGCGCACCTGAGTTGCGTGCGATCTGCAACATGGCGGTGGGCTACAACAATATCGATGTAGCCGCTGCCACAGCCGCGGGCATCATGGTGACCAACACGCCGGATGTATTGAATGAGACTACGGCCGATTTTGGCTGGACGCTGTTAATGGCGACGGCACGACGTGTGACGGAATCCGAGCATTATCTGCGCGCTGGGCTGTGGAAAAAATGGACCTATGACGGCTTCATGGGTGTGGATGTGCACGGCAGCACCCTCGGTATTATTGGCATGGGCCGCATAGGTCAGGCGGTTGCGCGCCGTTCGATGGGTTTCAATATGAAAGTCATCTACAACAACCGTTCGCGTCTGACCCCCGAGCTGGAAGCCGAGGCCAACAATGCGCGCCACGTGAGCCGTGAAGAGCTCTTGCGCACTGCCGACCATGTGGTGCTGGTACTGCCTTACTCAAAAGAGTCGCATCACTTGATCGGCGCGCCCGAGATTGCCCTGATGAAGCCGACAGCGACGCTGATCAATATCGCGCGCGGTGGTATTGTGGATGACGCTGCGCTGATTGATGCATTGAGCGCCGGGAAAATTGCTGCTGCGGGTCTGGATGTGTTCGAAAATGAGCCCGCATTCAATCCCGGCTTTTTAAAGCTAAGCAATGTGGTGCTCACGCCTCACATCGGTAGCGCCTCTGGCCCGACGCGTCGTGCGATGGCTGACTGCGCCGCGGATAATCTGATTGCAGCGCTTTCGGGTCATCGTCCACCGAATTTGCTGAACCCCGAATCATTTAAATAACAACAACTACGCTCGAGAGGGCAGGAGAGACCGATGGCCGATTTCACGATTGTTCAGCAGCACAGCTTGTCCATGGAGGGAGCTCGCGCTGCCGCGCAAAAAGTGGCCGACCAGATGGAAGTTGATTATGAAATGACGCACCAGTGGATAGGTGACGTGCTCGAGTTCAAGCGCAGCGGATTTTCCGGCTCACTCGCACTTTCAGAGGGTAGTGCTCAGCTTGAGGTGGTGCTTGGTTTCATGCTTAGGGGTTTTGCGAAGAAGATCGAAGAGCAGGTAAGCAAGAATATGCACAAGGTGTTTTGCGGCGACGCCGATCAAGACGCCGCCTGACGAGCTGCTTCGGGCCTGACGGCCCGCGTTTGCGCTGGTTAGACTTCCAGCAATTCCACATCAAAAATCAGTGTCGCGTGCGGCGGTATCACGCCGCCAGCACCACGCGCACCGTAGCCAAGCGCTGAGGGAATCACCAGTCGGCGCTTGCCACCGACTTTCATCCCTTGCACGCCCTGATCCCAGCCTTGTATGACCTGGCCAGCGCCGAGTGAGAATTCAAAGGGTTCATCACGATCTACGCTGGAATCAAATTTCTCGCCGGGGCTGCCATCGTCGTTCTGCAGCCAGCCGGTGTAGTGAACCGAGACAAACTGGCCTGCAGCCGCTTCGGCGCCATCGCCAACGTTTAGATCTTCGTATTGCAGGCCAGAGGCCGTCATGATCAAGGACATGCTTTTTCCTTCACGGGTGGTCAACAAGAATCCAGCATTCTAGCAGCCGTGACCCTCTTATAATGGTGGCCGATCATGATGCCTTTCTTCACATCCCTCCTGCGCGCCATCGCCTCTCAGCTGCACGCCCGCATGCTGCTGCTGACGCTCTTACCCTTGCTGATAGGCCTCGTACTGTGGGGGTTGCTACTGTGGCAGGGGCTCCAGCCATTGATAGACCAGTTGCATCAGTGGTTTTCTGATTATTCTCTGTTTAGCGGTGTTGGCGAGCGGCTGGATGCCTGGGGTCTGTCAGCGATCAGAACGCTGATGGTGCCCTTGCTGGCGATGTGGCTCTTGTTGCCGCTGATGATTCTGAGTGCATTATTACTCGTTATCTTGTTGTCCATGCCCGCTATCGCGCGCCACGTTGCGGCAAATTTTTATCCTCAGCTCGTCATGCGTCACGGTGGTTCCTTTGCAGGCAGCTTGTGGGTTTCCTTGTCATCTTTCACCGTATTTCTGATTATCTGGCTGATCACGCTGCCCCTGAATCTCGTGCCTTTGTTCGCATTGTGTATTCAGCCATTGCTCTGGGGCTGGCTGACCAGTCGGGTAATGGCCTATGATGCGCTGGCCGATTTTGCAGATGCTGATGAACGCCGCACGATATTGAATCAACAGCGCTGGCCTTTGTTGGCCATTGGCGTGGCGAGCGGCAGCCTCGGTGCCGCCCCCGGTTTGCTGTGGCTGGGTGGCGTGGTGTCGGTGATTTTATTTCCGCTGTTGGCAGCGCTGGCGATTTGGCTTTATTTACTGGTTTTTGTATTCAGCGGTTTGTGGTTCCAGCATTACTGTCTCGATGCGCTGGCCCGCTTGCGCAGCACACGGATGGCTGCTGATGATCCCGGTCGCATTATCGATATCAATTAACCCCTCTGAACGGGTAATCTATGAGTTTTGGCATCATCATCATTGGCGATGAAATCCTGTCGGGCAAGCGCACCGACAAGCATTTGGCGAAGTTGATCGAGCTGTTGTCAGTGCGCGGTCTGAGTCTGTCTTGGGCTGAGTATCTGGGCGACGATCCCGCGCGCATTACCGAAACACTCAGGCGCACGATGGCCACCACGGATATTGTTTTTTCCTGTGGAGGCATAGGCGCTACACCCGACGATCACACTCGGCAATGTGCGGCTGCTGCGCTCGGTGTACCGCTGGTACTGCATCCCGAGGCCAAGGAAAAAATTCGCGAACGTATCCGCGATATGTCACTGGAATCCGGTGTCGAACCTGATTTCGACAAGCCCGATAATCTTCATCGTCTGAAGATGGGCGAGTTTCCGCAGGGTGCGGAGATCATTCCGAATGCCTTCAATAAAATTCCGGGCTTTGCTATTCGAAATGGTCGCGGTGGTGTTCATTATTTTCTGCCGGGTTTTCCGGTCATGGCTGAGCCCATGATGAACTGGGCGCTGGATACCCATCATGCCGATTTGTTTCATCAGTTCGCCTACATCGAAAAATCCGTGATCGTGCATGACGGTATCGAGTCCACACTGACACCCCTGATGGAGGCGCTCGAAGCCGAATTTTCGGGTATTCGTGTTTTCAGCCTGCCGAGCGTTGGTGATGGTACGCGACGCAGACACATCGAACTTGGTGTTAAGGGTGACCCAGATGTCGTTGAAAAGGCTTATGCGCGCATGCTGAGCGGTCTGGATTTATTGAAGCAGGATTACAACAACAACTGACGCCGCGGTGCGGATGTCATGCCGCTGCTGGTTTCCCCTGATCGAGCAATCCCTGAGTGCGAATGAAAGCGATCACATCATCAACACCATCGCCCTTGCGTAGATTGGTGAACACAAAGGGACGATCACCACGCATTTTTTTTGCATCACTAGCCATCACCTCAAGATTGGCACCCACATGCGGTGCCAGATCGGTTTTGTTAATGATCAGCAGGTCGGAGCGCGTGATGCCAGGTCCACCTTTGCGTGGGATTTTTTCTCCGCCAGCCACGTCAATTACATAAATCGTCAGGTCTGACAATTCAGGACTGAAGGTGGCTGCCAGATTGTCGCCACCGGATTCGACGAGAATCAGATCCAGCTCAGGAAAATCAGCGCTCATGCGCGCAATGGCTTCGAGATTGATAGACGCATCTTCACGTATCGCCGTATGCGGACAACCGCCGGTTTCCACACCCATCAGACGTTCGGAAGGCAGCGCATCAGCGCGCAGCAGAATTTCCATGTCTTCCTTGGTATAGATATCGTTGGTGATTACGGCCATCTCGTAAGCATCGCGCATTTTCTTGCAGAGCATTTCGCACAAGGCCGTTTTGCCGGAGCCGACCGGGCCGCCGATACCGACGCGCAGGGGATTGGGATTTGTCATGATGTTTTCCATTTGAATTTCAGTGACGCATCAGGAACGGTACAAGCGGCTGTACTGTACTTCATGCTGCATCGATAAAAGAGAGAGTCCGGGTGACCAGTTTGAAAGCTCATCATCCGCCAGGGTACGCGCTGTCATTGCAGCGGCTTCGATCGCTTCAGTGAGTGAGAGCAGCAGTCGCTGGCCCGCGACCTGACCCAATGGCACGGATTTTACACAGGCAAGCACTTGATTTTCTGCCCAGGAGAATATCGTGGCCAGCAACGCAGATTCTGCGGGCACTTGCAGTGCGACAGTCGCTGCGGCCAGAGCGGTCGGAAAGGGAATTTCTGCTTGTTCTTGCAGCAAGCTCAGCAGTGCCGTGTCATCAGGCACGAGTTCGCCGATCAGTTTGGTCAGCGAATAGCCCATTTGCACAGTCTCTGCGCGAAACTCGGCGCTATCGCGCGATGCAAGGAACATTGCAGTCCAGTGAGCGACGGCGTCGGCATCGCGCGCTTCAAACGCCTGTATCAGACGCCAGGTGAGCGGCGCTTCGAAGCGCGCAACGATCTCATCGAGCATATCCACGATCCATACGCGCGCGCTGTGCTCGTCATGCACGAATCCGCGGTCCATCGCAGTTTCAAGTCCTTGCGAATAGCTGTAGGCACCCACCGGCAGTGAAGGGCTCGCCAATTGCAGCAAATGGAGCAGAGATGCGGATTGCATGCTTAGCTCTTGTCGCTCGGTCGATGAATTTTCTGGCGCAAGGGAATCGGTGCGAGTGGATGCTGCGCATGTCCGTCGTGATGATGACCACCATAGGCACCTGACTCAGGTTCAAACGGAGCCTGCTCATCGGTTACGCTGGCACCTAAGCCGATCAGCATGTCCTTGAGCACCGGATCGCGACGTATGCGCAAAAAGCCATCGCCTACTTCCGCCTGCGTGTGCCGATTACCGAGATGGAAAGCGCAGCGCAGCAGTGCCTGACTGCCATCGCAGGTGACACGGCAGGTCGCTTCAGTAGCCGCCGTAATTTTAACGATACGGCCGTCATCGCCCTTGAGCAAATCTCCGTGTCTGAGTACGGTGCCGCGTACGGTAAAGACAGCGACTTCTTCGCCAGAGACCATCGCAGCGCGCAGACGACTTTTTTCGCGTAACTCGTAAGGTAGTACCAGTTCGCCATCGATCTTGTCAGCGCGAGTAACTTTGGTGTGCAGGGTAAGCATTTATTTTTTCAGAAAGTGATTCGTTGATACCGTCGTCGACCATCAAAACAGAAAATAGCGCTGCGCCATGGGCAAAATACTTGCTGGTTCACACACAAGTAACTGACCATCAGCACGTACTTCATAGGTTTCTGAGTCGACTTCCATGTGAGGCACATAGTCATTGTGAATCATGTCGGATTTTCTGAGCTTGCGCATATTCTTCACCGCTGCTATCGGCTTGTTCAGTTTGAGTGTCTCGCCAATGCCGGCGTCATAAGCCGCCTGCGATACAAAAGTGAATGACGTTCGCAAACCGCCGCCATAAGCACCGAACATCATGCGGTAATGCACAGGTTGCGGTGTGGGTATCGATGCATTCGGGTCACCCATTTGGGCTGCAGCGATCATGCCGCTTTTTAGAATCATGGAGGGCTTCACGCCAAAGAAAGCCGGTTTCCACAGAACGATGTCGGCCAGCTTGCCTGCTTCCAGTGAACCCACCATATGTGATACACCGTGGGTGATGGCCGGATTGATCGTGTACTTGGCCACATAGCGTTTGGCACGGAAGTTATCGTTGCGGGCGCTGTCTTGTTGCAAAGCGCCGCGTTGTTCCTTCATCTTGTGCGCTGTCTGCCAGGTGCGCAGAATCACTTCACCCACGCGTCCCATCGCCTGAGAGTCTGAGGACATCATTGATATCGCACCCAGATCATGCAAGATATCTTCTGCTGCGATGGTCTCGCGCCGTATGCGTGACTCAGCGAAGGCAATGTCTTCAGTGATTGCCGGATCCAGATGATGACAGACCATCAGCATGTCCAGATGCTCATCGAGTGTATTGACCGTGTAGGGCCGGGTCGGGTTAGTTGACGAAGGCAGGACATTGCCCTGACCCACCGCGGCGATAATGTCCGGTGCATGACCGCCACCCGCGCCTTCGGTATGGAAGGTATGAATGGTGCGGTCTTTGAATGCCGCCAGAGTGTGTTCCAGAAAGCCGGCTTCATTGAGGGTGTCGGTGTGAATGGCGACCTGAATATCCATTTTGTCGGCGACTGACAGGCAGTTATCAATCGCGGCCGGCGTGGTGCCCCAATCTTCATGCAGTTTGAGGCCGATGGCGCCGGCGCGAATCTGCTCTTCCAGCGGCAGAGGCGTGCTGACATTGCCCTTGCCGAGGAATCCGAGATTCATCGGAAACGCATCAGCCGCCGCCAGCATCGCGTGAATATGCCAGGGGCCGGGTGTGCAGGTGGTGGCTGCAGTGCCTACTGCTGGCCCGGTACCGCCGCCTATCATGGTGGTCACGCCCGACATCAGTGCTTCTTCGATTTGCTGCGGACAGATGAAGTGAATATGCGAATCGATACCACCCGCGGTCACGATCATGCCCTCGCCAGCGATGATTTCGGTCGCGCCGCCGATCGCAAGAGTGACATCGGGTTGTATGTCCGGATTGCCCGCCTTGCCAATGCCGGCAATGCGCCCCGATTTGATTCCGATATCCGCTTTCACGATACCCCAGTGATCGAGAATGACGGCGTTGGTAATCACGGTATCCATCACCTCGGCGTGCGCTCGCTGCGATTGCCCCATGCCGTCGCGGATAACTTTGCCGCCACCGAATTTCACTTCCTCACCGTAGGTGGTGTAATCCTTTTCGATCTCGATGAACAGGCCCGTGTCGGCCAGACGAATGCGGTCGCCTGTCGTTGGGCCAAACATTTCAGCGTAGGCTTTTCGTGAGATTGTGCTCATGCTGCACCTTCTTTCAGTTTTCCCATCACCTTGCCATTGAAGCCGTATACCTTGCGCTCTCCTGCGAGTGCGACCAGCTCAATAGTGCGTTCCTGACCTGGCTCAAAACGCACGGCAGTACCAGCGGCGATGTCCAGTCGCATCCCATACGCAGCGGTGCGATCAAACTGCAATGCAGGATTGGTTTCGTAAAAATGAAAATGCGACCCTACCTGTATGGGGCGGTCACCACTGTTGGCTACTGTAAGCATGACTGTCTTGCGGCCGACATTGAGCGCAATCTCGCCTTCTTCGATCAGCATTTCACCTGGGATCATGGAGTTCTCCGTTGTTTGCGCTGTTGGGTTCAGGGGATGGGATGATGAACCGTGACCAGCTTGGTCCCATCGGGAAAGGTCGCCTCGACTTGAATATCGGGAATCATCTCGGCCACACCTTCCATGACATCCTGACGTGTGAGTATTTGTGTTCCGGCTGACATCAACTCCGCCACAGTCTTGCCATCGCGAGCACCTTCCATAATGGCAGCGGTGATCAGTGCCACCGCTTCGGGATGATTGAGTTTCAGGCCACGTGCGCGGCGACGCTCAGCAACCAGGGCTGCTGTAAAAATCAAGAGCTTGTCTTTTTCGCGGGGTGTCAGATCCATGGTGTTTCCTCATCAGTAGTGCAGTGATTTTTTCTGAATGTCAGGTATTCCAGATTCGGGGTATGAATGCATCACGGCCAAGCAGGGCGGGGCGCAGTACTTGCCACGCTGCGAGCATGACTCGTCGTGCAACTTCGCTGTTGTTGCCGAGATAGCGCACGATGATCACGGATTTCATGTGTGTCACGCCGAATTGTCCGTGGCTATCGTTGCTGGCCGCGCACTGTTCACGCACTGCGGTAAGTAAAGCAGCGCTGCTCGCGCCACCCACCGCAATCAGACTTGCGCAGACACTGTAGCCACCCAGCCCCAGCGGACTTTGCATCTGCCGACTGCCGGCGGCGAGTGCGCCTTGTTCCAGCCAGAGCGGTTTGCCTTCTCTCCGTATCATCATGGATTGTTGCACATGTCCTTGCTCGAATGTTTCTCCGGAAGCCTTGCGTCCGAAGCATAAAATCTCGCAGCCGAGATAACTGGCATCGGCGCCGAGATCAATGTTGGTGTCGAATACGACATCGGCTGCATTGAAGAGAATCGTTTCCTGTGGAAGCCATTCCAGTGCAGCGCCATCAGCAACGCGAATACGCAATCGCTGTCGCGAGCGATGACCGTTGGCGCGGTACCATTTCGCTGCACCCGGTGTTGACAAAAAAGCGCGTGCTTTCGGACCCGTATCAACTTGCATATGCAATTCGTCGCCACCCACGATGCCACCCGGCGGATGAATGATGATGGCGTGGCAGGTGGACGGATGCTCGGGATAGAGTGGTTTTTGTACGCGCAGTGGGCCTGTGTGCTCTCGGCGTATCAGTCGGGTCGTATCGCCATCGCGCTCGAATCCGAGGTCGAGCGTAGCCACCCAGTGACTGCTACCGGCGGTCAAGCTTGGGCTGCTTGGTGATGGCGCTGCTGGATCGGCTACATATCTCATCGCGACTCGCCGCGTGGCTGGGGTTTCAATTTTGTTCAGTGTTTTGCTCAAGGCGTCTCACGTACAGAGTTTACAGCGCATGGAGTGCTGTAGCAGCCTTGATGTCATCGTTGCGTCTGCAATGAGGCCCATTCGCAATGGAGAATGCCCTTTCAATGGGCGGCGCAGGGCGGTGGTGAGCAAATTTGGTGCGGGACGCACCAATGAGTGGATCAGATATTGCCGCGAGTACGACGAACGGTCGCTAAAACCATCTTCATTGCGTACAGAATAATCAGTGTCCCGATCAAATCGCCGGTGAACATCGCGGTAAACCCGGTCAGTATGTCGGTGTTTACGGATCTGAGCGTGTACCAAATCGAGTGCAGCAGAGCACTCATGAATGCATAAACAAGGCAAAGTAGCGCCAGTTTTGCTGCATTGAGTTTCTCCAGCGTTGCGGGCATGCCATTGATGAGCGCCAGTCGGTAAACCAGATAAGGCGCACCCGCCGAGATGCAGGCTGATACCAGATTAGTAACCAAACCCATTTCCCCATAGGCTTGAATGGAGATAATCACGGAGGCAATCAGCAAGCCGATTGCCCCTTCCACACCAAGCAGCAAGGTGCAGAGCAACCGTACGCCAGCAGGGAGGAAGATCCAGTTGGCGCCACTGTGCAGCTCGAGCGCATTGAATAACGCCATGTTCAGGTGGAAGCACCCGAAATAGAGGGTGGCCGAGATAAGAACGGAGATCAGCTGCAATCTAAACATTTTCTGGACAGCTGATGATGTATTGTTGGTTGAATGAGTGCCCGATTATATCGAAAGCCTATAGGGAAATTTCAAAATTGCGCGTGAATTTGTTACTAAGTGTTACGCTGCTTTGCGCTGACTCCGAGATGCAATCGGCGCTTGAAAAAAAGGCCTGATGTAGCCAGGCCATTTCTTCATGCTTTTTTTCTGACTTATTTTTTCGCGCGTCCATTCGATTTGCTTGTCGTCGTTGTGGGCGGAGCGCTTACGGCGCTGATACCTGACTCAAGCTGCTCGATCGCATCCTGAGTGGTTTTGGTGATCTGACTGTAGCCGGAGGCTGCATTATCGATCGCTGCCTTCAGAAGACTGATCGAGTTTTTCGAACCTTCGGGAGCACCGCTGCCAAGCTGGTCGAGCATTGAAACCATCTCGCGGCTCCTTTCGGTGACCTGCTCTTGCGTGATGCGTGCCAACTGCCGATGGGTGCCTGAGGCGATGCTGGACAGATGACGGACATAGGTCATGACGATATCCGCATGGGGTTGTAACTGGTTGCTGCCGACATGCATGAAATCCTGCGGGTCTTTTGTACCCATTAGTTGATGTGCGCTGCCTATGGTCATGTCCAGACTTGCTTTGGCCGCCTGCAAGTTGAGTCCCATCAGTTGTTCCATGGTTTCGATCATGGACTCGGTCACTGACGTTGCAAAGCCGAGTTGTGATGAGAGGTGGGTACGGCTAGCAGATGACAACAGGTCGGGCGAGATCATGAGAAAGGCTCCTGAGGGGTGAGGTGAAACGACGCTAAGTGTGCTGCATTGCAGCAGCGCTTATTCTTCTAGGAGGACTTGGGCGTGTCAAGCGAAATTATTGCGTCGCATCAGACAAATTTGATTTCGTTTAAAAACCTTGTCGCTGTATGCCGTTCGGCCCTGGGATAGCCTCACGCATTGCCTCGCGAATGTTGAATCCTGGGTGCATGCTAGACTCGCCGCTCTTCAGTGTTACCGCAGCGACCCGTGAGAGCTTTCTACAGCGACCGCTTTGTACTTCCTCTGCCAGACGGTCATCGCTTCCCAATGCAAAAGTATCGGATGCTGCGAGACGCCGTCGCCAGCGGCATGCCGATGGTTTCCCTTGAAGAGGCGCCGCACACTAGCGATGGTGTGCTGGCACTGGCGCATCATCCACATTACATACAGAAGGTGATGAGCGGAGCGCTTTCTGCAAGCGAGCAAAAGGCGATCGGCTTTCCCTGGTCACCCGAGATGGTCGAGAGATCGAGGCGTTCTTCCGGGGCGACGATAGCAGCTTGCCGCGCAGCGATTGCCGAGGGCACCGCAGTGAATCTCGCGGGTGGTACGCATCATGCGCATGCTGATCGTGGCGAGGGGTTTTGCGTATTCAACGATGCGGCGATTGCCGCGAGACTGATGCAGGCCGAGCGCCGCGTATCGCGGGTTGCGATTGTCGATCTCGATGTTCATCAAGGCAATGGCACCGCATCGATACTTGCCAATGATGACTCGGTGTTTACCTTGTCAATTCACGGCGAAAACAACTATCCGTTCGAGAAGGCTCTCAGTGATCTGGATGTGGCGCTACCTGATGAGACAGACGACGAGAGCTACCTTGAGCAGCTTGCGTCCGCGCTGGCGCAGATGTTTGCGCGTTTCGATCCGCAACTGATTATTTATCTTGCCGGTGCAGATCCGCACGAAGGCGACCGGCTGGGGCGTTTGAAACTGTCGATGGAGGGACTGGCGGCGCGTGACTGCATGGTGCTTGAAGCAGCACAGGCGCGCGGTTTGCCCGTTGCGCTGGCGATGGCCGGCGGCTATGGCAGAAGTATCGATGACACTGTTGCTGTGCATAGCCAGACAGTCCGTATCGCGGCGAGCTATTGCGGTGTTCGTTTGGAGACTGCATGAGCTCGACTGCCGCATCAGAGCGCGCGCCATGGATGGAAGCCAGCATGCCATTGCTGTTCGTGCTGATCTGGAGCACGGGCTTCATTGTCGCTAAATTCGGTTTGCCCTATGCGCCTGTGATGACGTTTTTGTTGCTGCGTTATTTGTGCGTATTGCTGATTCTCATGCCCGCATTGCTGTTGGTACGTGCACCTTGGCCTCATGGCCAGGTGACGCACATTGCCATCGCTGGCGTGTTGGTGCAGGCCGGTTATTTATCAGGGGTGTGGTCGGCAATCAAGCTGGGAATGCCGGCCGGTCTGGCAGCGCTGATCGTGGGCTTGCAGCCGCTGCTGACGGCTTTTGGTGCGCCTCTTATTGGCGAACCCGTACGCGCGCGGCAGTGGCTGGGATTAATTCTTGGGCTTGCTGGCGTAGCACTTGTGGTATCGAACAAGCTTACGGCGACGGGCAGCTCCATCATCAACGTGTCGCTTTGTTCTTTTGCGCTGTTATCGATTACAGCGGGCACACTCTATCAAAAGCGTTTTTGTTCGCGTTTCGATTTGCGTTCTGGTGCGGTGATTCAGTTCACTGCCTCGGCACTGATTACCTTGCCCTTTGCGATCACTCTTGAAAATCTGACGCCAGGTTTTGATTCAGTACAATGGACAGCAGACTTTATCGGGGCGCTGTGCTGGTCGGTGTTTGCATTGTCGATTGGTGCGATATTCCTGCTGTTTGCATTGATCAGAAAAAATGCAGCAACTCAGGTGTCCAGTCTGATGTACCTGACACCGCCGCTGACCGCCGTGATTGCCTGGTTGTTGTTCGGCGAAACGCTGTCTATCACGGGTGCGTTGGGCATGCTGCTGGCGGTGGTGGGAGTTGCTTTCGTCGTCAGAAAATAAGCTCAGCACCTTTTCAATACTCCCGAGAAGGCGTTGCGATAAAAATATCCAAAAAATTATCCATAAAGATCATGAGAAAAAATTATGCGAGATAGCCCTAAAAACAGAGCTTACTTCCGTCATTTTCATCCGATCACCACGCGCTGGAGTGATAACGATGCTTACGGTCATGTAAACAATGTCATTTACTACCACTGGTTTGATACCGTGGTAAATCAGTTCCTGATCGTCAACGGCACGCTCGATATTCACGCGGGTGAAGCGATTGCATTGGTGGTGGAAACGCACTGTAACTATTTTTCTTCGGTGTCTTTTCCAGATCCTGTCACGGCGGGACTGTGCGTCACACGCCTCGGTGAATCCAGTGTGCGTTATGAGGTCGGGATATTTCGTGGCAATGATGACGTGGCATCGGCGCAGGGACATTTTGTCCATGTGTATGTGGATAGCGCCACGCGCAAGCCCACATCGATTCCCGGACCAGCACGCACACTTCTACAATCCATCCAGATTGAAATAGCGAAAGCCTAACCATGAATCCATCCACACAACAACAGGCTGTCGATCAGGCGATTAGCTCGCGTCGCTCGATACGTGCTTTTCTTCCGACTGCTGTGCCGCGCGCGGAAATCGAAGCCTTGCTGGAAGTCGCCTCTCGCGCACCCTCGGGTTCGAACACCCAGCCTTGGAAAGTTTACGTGCTCACCGGCGGGATACGTCAGCAACTCTCGGATGCCATCCTGAAGGTCTATCTCAATCCGGATGAAGTGGCGTCGCACAAGGAAGAGTATGACTATTACCCTCGCGAGTGGGTGGCGCCCTATGTGGACAGACGTCGCAAGGTTGGCTGGGATCTGTACGCTCTGCTGGGGCTGACCCGAGAGAACAAAGCTGGCATGCAGGCACAACACGGCCGCAACTATGCTTTTTTCGATGCGCCGGTGGGTTTGATTTTTACCATTGATCGCGTGATGGAGCAGGGTTCCTGGCTGGATTACGGCATGTTCCTGCAAAATATCATGATCGCCGCACGAGCCCGTGGCCTAGACACTTGTCCGCAGGCGGCATTTACGCAGTTTCACCGGGTGATTGCCGATACCTTGGGTTTTCCCGAGAGCGAGCAGCTTGTGTGCGGGATGGCGCTCGGTTATGCGGATCACAGCAAAACAGAAAATACTCTGGTGACCGAGCGCGCACCGGTTTCGCAGTTTGCAAAATTCATGGAGTAAATTCATGAAAAAAATCGCAGTGATTGCCGGTGATGGCATTGGTACCGAGGTGGTGCCCGAGGGCTTGCGTGTGCTTGATGTCGCCGCACGACGTTTCGATCTGCCGCTGTCCTTTGACCATTTTGATTTTGCCAGTTGCGACTATTTTTCTCGTCACGGGCAGATGATGCCCGATGACTGGAAGACGCAAATCGGAAGTCATGATGCGATTTATTTTGGTGCCGTGGGTTGGCCTGCGACGGTGCCGGATCATGTTTCGCTTTGGGGATCCTTGCTGAAGTTCCGTCGCGATTTTGATCAGTACGTTAATTTGCGTCCCTGCCGACTGATGCCAGGCATTCCATCGCCACTCGCCAATCGCAAACCGGGTGATATTGATTTTTACGTCGTGCGAGAAAACACCGAAGGCGAGTATTCATCGGTCGGCGGCCGCATGTATGAAGGCACGCCACGAGAAACGGTCTATCAGCAAAGCATTTTTTCACGCCATGGCACAGATCGTATTCTGAAATATGCATTCGATCTGGCGCAGCGAAGACCCAAGAAGCATCTCACTTCGGCGACCAAGTCGAATGGTATTGCGATCACCATGCCTTACTGGGACGAGCGTGTTGCAGAAATGGCGCGCCATTATCCCGACATCCACTGCGATAAATTTCACATCGATATCTTGTGCGCGCATTTTGTCCAGCATCCCGATTGGTTCGATGTGGTGGTGGCTTCGAATTTGTTTGGCGACATCCTCTCCGACCTCGGCCCTGCCTGTACCGGCACGATTGCGATTGCTCCGTCAGCCAATATCAATCCTGAAGGTACTTATCCATCATTGTTTGAACCCGTGCATGGTTCAGCGCCTGACATCGCGGGCAAGGGTATTGCAAATCCGATCGGACAGATCTGGTGTGGCGCCATGATGCTCGAGCATTTCGGTTATGCAGAGGCTGGGCAGGCGATCGTGGGTGCGATCGAGCGCGTGCTTGAAGCTGGCCCCGCGCACGCACCATTCACGCCCGATATGGGTGGACGGGCTGGAACCGCTGACCTTGGTCGAGCCATCGCAGAAGCCTTGTAAATTTTGAAATTTATAAAAAAATAACAAAAGAAAATGTCAGTATGAATACGGGTGTCGATTGATAAACCTGTTTAATTAATCGCCCTAAGCCCTTAATTCTCTTGCAGATTTGCATTGATTTGCTACACTAGAGTCAAATTTTGCAACATGGCACGGAGTTGGGATGCGACGTTTTTTTCTTGGTAATCTGATTTTCACTCTGACAGCACTGCTGGTTTTTTCCACGGCGTGGAGTGCACCAAATCGAAGCGACCCGCGTCCGGTTGTCAAAAAAGCCAATCGTGTTGCGGAGGTGAGCAAGCGTTCGCGCAAGCTCGAATTGAAATCCCGTTCCATGAAGCCTGCGGTACTCTCAGGCAAGCGCAAGAGTGGTTTTCAACGCGTTGCCTACAATCCGTCCTTATCGGTTCCGCATTCGAGCACGGCTGGCGACCTTGCTGGTCTGGGTCTCACGCGCGATCCGCTGGACCTCAGCGCCAATGTCGCGCTAGTGATTGATCAGAGTTCTTCCGAGACGCTGTTCGAAAAAAATGCTCAGGTCGCTTTGCCGATTGCGTCCATCACCAAGCTGATGACCAGCCTCGTTGTGGTTGAAGCGAACCAGAATCTCGACGAGATCCTCACCGTGACCGAGGACGACGTTGATCGTAAGCGCTATAGTCATTCCCGGTTGCGGATTGGTTCACACCTCTCGCGCGCGAACATGCTGCACATTGCACTGATGAGTTCTGAAAACCGCGCCGCAGCAGCGCTTGGCAGACATTATCCCGGTGGCCTTCCTGCCTTCATTGCAGCGATGAATGCCAAAGCAGTCGAGTTGGGCATGACAAATTCACGCTTTGCGGATCCCACAGGCCTGTCCAGCGCTAATGTGTCG
>JACCEC011322360.1_pt1 | contig 32978 bp, 26 predicted proteins | sample 7450121 | NCBI WGS metagenome assembly JACCEC01 (sample SAMN15323455, study PRJNA562643) | freshwater metagenome | isolation source: river surface water | place: USA:Blue River Watershed | collected 2017-08-18 | reverse complement strand
GCTGTATCCCCATTAGCCGTAATTCGATCTGCTCCTACAATAACGGCATGAATTAACCTTTGTTTCATACAATGGGCAGCCATATTATCAGAAATTAAAGTAACAGGAATTTGATCTTGTACACATTCCCAAGTTGTTAATTTTGCACCTTGTAACCGGGGTCGAGTTTCATCGGCATAAACTCGATTTAACCGTCCAGAATTCCACGCGGAACGAATCACACCTAAAGCGGTTCCATAGCCTCCTGTTGCTAAAGATCCGGTGTTACAATGGGTGAGAATTGTTAGTTTTTCGGGGGTTTGAGGTAATACCGTTAATCCGGCTTCTCCAATGGCAAAACAGGTTTGAATATCCTCTTCTCTAATCAGATGTGCTTTTTGTAATAAAGCAGTTTTAATATCATCAATTGTACCAGAGGTTTCGGTTGCTGTTTTTAACATTTGATCAATTGCCCAAAATAAATTAACAGCCGTTGGACGAGTGGCACGTAACACTTGGGCAATTTCTTCTAATTGCTTGAAAAAAACTTGACGGTCTGACGTTTGAATGTCTCTAGCTCCTAAATATAACCCATAAGCGGCAGCAATTCCAATGGCAGGTGCGCCCCGGACAATCATAGTTTTAATGGCTTCTGCCATGTGTTGATAGGTTGTGATTTCAATTCGGGTATATTCATCGGGGAGACGGGTTTGATCAATTAAAGAAGCGCGATCGCTTTCCCAAATAATCGGATAAACTTGAGTTAAGGTTGAGGTCATTTTTCGAGTTACAAATTGTTCAAAACAAATCTAGGCTTAACTTTAATCACTGAAGACTCACTATCTATTTCCATCTGGCAATATTTGTGCTGCGGTCAAAGGTGATTGTTGGTTATATTCTGATCATAAATTAGAACATATTACCCCATCCCCTGTATATACAGTTTCTTCATAAAGTCCCGTTACCAAACTAAACACAGTAATCTATTGTTGTATGGGTCATCGTTGCCGATCCTCCTATCAACCAGTTAGTTACTCCTGATTAACTATAGCATAAAATGATGTAAATTTTATCCATAAATTTAACAATAAATAATCTTTTTCTGATGTGTAAATTCTCAATCTAAGGTTTAAAAACCTGATTTTAAATTGAACTTAACCTTTAAGTTAGTCCAAACCTGACCAAATTTATATCGTAAATATTTAAACACTGCTTTATATAACCGTTTAAAATCATAGTCAAATAAAATAGCCATCATATCATCTAAGGATAAATCTTTGAGATAATAAACTCCTTTATCAATCGATTCATCATTATATTTTAAATATTTACTTAATCCCATCTCTTCTGACCAGTTCCACGTTTTAGCATAGATTTGTCGGATGTCCTGACGATAACCTGCAAAATCTGTTATTTTTCCGGTGAGATAATCTTGAATATATCTAGCGGCAATATTGGCGTTTTGCATTCCATGACGAATGCCTTCTCCACCTAACATATTTACCATTGACACCGCATCTCCAATGGCAATAATATTATCTTGATAATAAACATCTTCTAACCTACTACAATATTTTAACATTCCTCCATGATGGTTAATAATTTTATAAGAAATATCAGTTAAATGGTTTGTTAATAATAAGTCCAGATATGAACGTAAAGTTTGTGTTTGATTAATCCATTGATGGGAACGATTAAATTTAGCAGAACCCACTTTTAAACGATTATTTCCCATAGGAAAAATCCAAGAATAACCCCTAGGCATCCAGCGATGACCTAAAAAGAAAATTAAATCTTGAGAATACTTTTGATAATCGGGTTCTGAAAGTTCAATTAAATATTCTATTGCAGTTGCGGTTAAATAATTGGGTTGAGGTTCTTTTTTAGAATACATAACGGCTCTCGCTGGCCCAGTCGCATCGACTAAAACTTGTGTTTCAACTTGAATGATTTCTCCTGTAGACCGTTGCTTTAATTCAACAATTGTATTGTGATTATTTTTATAATAATGCAGATAACGATATCCCATCCAAACTTCACCGCCTTGAGTTTTAACTTCTGTGGCTAAAAATTCCCGTAATTTTGCAAAATCAAAAACAACCCCCAAAGGGTTTTGAGACTGCCATTTTTGATGAATATTTGTCGTAATGATAACTAAATTTTGCCAATAACTCCCAATAACGGTTTCTGGTAAATTAAATTTTTCTAAGGTTTCTAACGGTGTTGCAGCACTAGAAAAATCATTTTGAGCAAAAGTTTCATGTTGTTCAATTAATAAGACTCGTCGACCCGCTTGGGTGAGTTGTCTTGCACATTGACCACCTGCTGGCCCCGCACCAATGACCACAACATCGAAACATTCCATCGGAATTAAATCTCAAGTTTAAAGAGCTATTCTAGTTTAACAAATTAAGGTTAATTTAATTCAAAGATTTCGGGTAGATGCACAAAAGTCTATGTTGTGCAACGTTCAATGTTTAGGGCTAATTTTAGTGTTTTGTTGAGAATTTCCTGAAAAGGTCGCACCTGATGAAGATGGCAGCATTGTAGAGTTGAAGGCATTGAAAGCAGGTAATTGACAGGTGTTAATATTGGTTTTGGGTAAGCAAGCAATAGGTTGAGTTGCAAGGGAAGGAAGAGAGACAAATTCTCCTTCTAAAACAAAATCATCAGCATTTAAAACGACTCCTAAAATAGCTTCAGTGGATTTAATTTTAATAACAGCATCATCTAACCGTCCATCTTTATCAAAATCAATTAATTGCACATAGTCTAAATCAGATTCGGTCAAACCGTCCGTCAATCCAATTTTATCTCCATCATTGAACCAATCAAAATTAGAAATAACAGAAACATCAGACAGCTTATGGGTAGCATCTTCAGTTTTTAGGATAAATATATCAGTATTCCCGTTACTGCTGGGTGTTTGCGCGCTTGCGGGTATGGGCTGGAATAAATTAATCATCAAAGGAAGAATAGGGGCAATTAAACAGGTGCAAACTTGGCTTGAAATCATACATTTTCCTAATGCTTTGATTTCAATCTACCCAAGGTTTTAATTGCTTTCTAGGTGGTGAGTGCTACTATTCTAAGTTCTACAAGGTTGATAGGATATTCTCAGGATCTAGGAACCCGGATAACCTTGATGTTGCTTGAGTTTATTCAGGTTTTAGGGGGGTTATCGGTTTAGGGAAACTGTAGACAGTTGGGGAAGTGGAAAGTAAGATAGAATGTATAATGATTTCAAAACAAGACCTTCGAGGTCTTGATAAAATCCCTGAGTGATTTTTCCTAACAGCATTATAATTCTTAACTCATTAAACTTTAAAAATAGACTCTCTAGTACCTTATGAACCTAGCTTATATAGCGACTATTTGGATTAATCAGCAACTTGAAAGATTAGGAGTCAACCTGCCATGATTACTCAAACAGAGACAAAAACCTATACCCCTGAAGAATATTTAGAACTTGAAATTGCCTCAGAAACCCGCAATGAATACCACAATGGAGAAATTATTCCGATGACTGGTCGAACACCCGACCATAACGAAATTGCAGGAAACCTTAACGCTTTGCTCAAATTTGCCTTAAAAGGTCAATCCTATCGTATTTTTATCACAGATCAACGCCTTTGGATTCCAGAGGTTAGCCTCTATACCTATCCTGATGTGATGGTACTTCAAAAGCCAATTGAACTGCAAACCGGACGCAAAGATACGGTATTAAATCCTTGCTTTATTGGGGAAGTTCTATCTAAATCGACCCAAAATTATGATCGTAGTGAAAAATTTGCTTCCTATCGCACGATTCCGACTTTCCAAGAATATCTGCTCATCGATCAATATCGAATTCATGTGGAACATTATGTTAAAACTGCTGTTAATCAATGGATTTTTTCGGAATACGATGATCTAAATTTTACTCTATCGTTGAGTAACTTGGAAGTACAAATTTTAATCGCCGATCTCTATGAAAATATTGACTTCGATAATCAATAATATAACTTAAAATATTAGCCGATTAAAAAAAGAAGAATAAAATTATGAAAAATAGAGAATTTTATGTTGTTATTGAACGGGATGAAGGGTGTTAATGTTTCTGTAATTTGCAAGAGCGCATCAATAAGTTTATTATTCATAATATTTAGAACCTAAAAATGAGTTAAATCCAAAAAAATACCAAGATTCCATCGTAGGGGTAAGGCGCGCCTCACCCCTATAGGTTTTAGATCTCAGGTAATTTCTAAAACGGGTTCAGATTTAAGCTAACTAACCCTTTTATTAAAACTTAAACCGCAACTTTTTGACCGAGTTTTTTAGAAGCTGCAATTACTTCTTGCCTTGCCCAACGATCTGCTGCTATAATATCTTCTAAAGTCGGATCTTGACGATTATCAATTCGATGGCGATCGCAAGTCAATTCAATCACACGCGGAATATCTAAAAACGCTATTTTTTCTTCTAAAAATAAAGCAACCGCCTGTTCATTAGCCGCATTTAAAACCGCAGGCATTGAACCTCCAGCCCTTCCAGCAGAATAGGCTAAAGACATACAAGGATATTTTTGATCATCCGGTGCTTTAAAGGTTAAACTTCCAGCTTTAACTAAATCCAAACGTTCCCAATTCGTATATATTCTTTCCGGCCAAGACATGGCATATAATATCGGTAAACGCATATCCGGCCATCCCAATTGCGCTAAAACCGATGTATCTTGTAATTCAATTAATGAATGAATAATACTTTGGGGATGAATCACAATTTCAATATTATCATAATCCAATCCAAACAAGAAATGCGCTTCAATAACTTCTAATCCTTTATTCATCATCGTCGCTGAATCAACGGTGATTTTTTTACCCATTGACCAGTTAGGATGGGTAATCGCATCGGCTACGGTTACTTCTTTTAATTTTTCGACTGGCCAATCTCGAAATGCACCGCCAGAAGCGGTTAAAATAATTTTTCTTAATCCCCCTTTGGGCACTCCTTGTAAACATTGAAAAATCGCTGAATGTTCGGAGTCGGCGGGTAATAATTTAACACCATGTTTTTCGATTAAAGGATTGACAACGGGCCCGCCAGCAATTAAAGTTTCTTTATTAGCGAGGGCGATATCTTTTCCGGCTTCAATGGCGGCAATGGTGGGTAATAATCCCGCACAACCGACGATTCCCGTGACAACAGCCTCCGAGTCTCCATAACGAGCAACTTCGATGATTCCCTCCTCGCCCGCTAATAAAATCGGTTGGGGGTTGACATCGGCGATACGCGCTTTTAAATCGTTTAACTGGTTAGGATCTGAAATCGCAACAATTTGAGGGCGAAAGGTGCGAATTTGTTGGGCTAACAAGGTGATATTGCGTCCTGCGGCGAGTCCGACAATCCGAAACTGTTCGGGATATTCTGCCACAATGTCTAAGGTTTGAGTCCCGATGGAACCTGTGGAACCCAGAAGTGTAATTGCTTTCATCTTTTCTTAAGAAGTATCTGATATAACCATAGTACGATGGTTGATCCCCATTGCTGAATTTCCTTTTATCTAATGTTTCAGAAGATTCACAACTCAGGTAGACTAAATTGCGGTGTGAATCATGAACAAAATGCAAACCTACCCTGACCGTTCCGAACCTTCAACATCAATCGACACTAAAGGCTTATTTTCCCTTTCGATTTGGAAACTTATAGGGATTGCCACAATTATTCTATTTTTATATAGCAGTCTCCGTCATTTCTTATTTCAATCGACGGCATATGATTTAGGAATTTATGATCAAATTATATACTTAATGAGTCAAGGAAGTCAACCTATTTCTTCCTTTTTAGGGTTTCATTTTTTAGGCGATCATGGGGCGTTAGCCATTTATCCGCTCGTGTTTTTATATAAACTTTATCCGACTGTTTATTGGTTATTTTTAGTGCAAGCCGTTTGTTTAGCATCTGCGGGGGGAATCACTTGGAAATTAGCGCGGTTATCGGGACTGAATCAACCGTTAGCCTTAGCGGTTGCCATTGCTTATTTACTCTATCCTGAAATTTTTAATATTAATTTATTTGATTTTCACCCGGATGTTTTAGCGGTTCCCGCATTATTTGGGGCAGTTTTAGCAGCAAAACAGAAACAATTTCTCTGGTTTCTAGTAGCAATTCTTTGGATTTTAAGCTGTAAAGCGGTGTTTAGTTTAACGGTGATTGCGATTGGATTTTGGTTAATCTTTTTTGAACAACGGCGTTTTTCAGGAATGATCGCGATCGCATTAGGAATTGCTTGGTTTTTACTGGTGACTCAAATTATGATTCCCTTTTATAGCGGTCAAGAAGCGGCTGGAGTTTCTCGCTATCCCTATTTAGGTAATTCGGTTTTAGAAGTAATTGCGAATACTTTGGTTAAACCTCAATTAATATTAGGTAAATTATTCTCGATTGACAGTTTAGTTTATCTCTTAGAATTGAGTGTAGCGGTGATTTGGTGGTTAAATCCTCAAAAATTTATGGCCTTAATTCCAGCCATTCCCACATTATTACTGAATATATTATCCATCGACCCAATGCAACGAAGTTTAATTTATCAATATTCCCTTCCCGCGTTACCTTTTTTATTTTTAGTGATGATTAGAACTTTAGCCGCAGAAAAACCCGGACTAGGGAATGGGTTATGGCGTTTATGGAATCAATTTCAGAAGAATACCCCCCCTTACCCCCCCTTGCTAAGGGAGGGGAAAGAAGCGGGTGAAAATATATCTTCTCACCCCCCTTTCCCCCCAGAAGAAATTGAACATCAGTCTTCCTCTTCTCACCCCCCTTTCTCCCCAGAAGAAATTGAACATCAATCTTCCTCTTCTCACCCCCCCTTGGTAAGGGGGGGACGGGGGGGGTTTTCTTCCCATCTATTCACAATTCCCCATCCAAAACTCCCCCAATGGATTGTTCTTTGGTCAAGTTTAATCTTCTTATTATGGGGAGATCATACCCAAGTTTTAGGGTATTTTACCCGCATTGATAATTGGTCAGCTACCCGAAATGCGGTAGCAGAAATTCAAACTCAAGGAGGAGTTTTAACGGATAACCGACTCGCCCCCCATTTCACTCATCGCCAAACCATTAAATTACTGAATCAAGTGTCACCAGACTTTGATTTAAAGGAATTTGATTATGTGATTTTAAATTTGCGTCATCCTTGGCCGGACACGAAAGATTTAGGGGAAAAATATACTCAACAACTGAAGCAAAAATCGAATTTTAAGTTATCCTATCAGCAGAATGATATATTAGTGTTTAAACGCATTTCAGGGGGTTTAAATAACACAACAGGAAGTTAATATTTAAGAAATAACCTGGATTTTTAACCCAAAAGTTGCCCCCTGGTTAGGATTAGAGACTACCTGAATTGTCCCCCCATGTGCGGTAATAATTTGCCGACATAAATATAACCCTAATCCTAACCCTTTAACTTTGTTGAGATCATGTTTTCGTGGAGAAAGTTCAAACAAAGTTTCAACGTCTTCATCCTGAATTCCTACCCCATTATCGGAAACAATAATCTCAATATAGGATTGATGACTGTCTTCTGTTAAGATTTTAATTTTTGGATTTTGACTCTCAAACTATTTTATTTCTGATTGATGAATATCATTAATTACCCAAACTCGACCCAATTGACCAAGTTTTCCATATTTTTGATGTACGATGAATTCCCCAGTGTCCTGTCGAGATATTTTACAATATTGTTACATAAAAATAAAAAAATTATTCCTTAAGATAGATGTGGAAATCTCCTCCGTCCTCGACACTGAGCGATTATCCCTGGTTGGGGTTAATGTTGGGAAATTCCCGACGCCATTGGGCTAAGTTTTTCGGTACAACCCTATTAAAAGCTTGGGATGAGGAAAATACGGCTCAACCCCCCAGATTAACAGATCATCTGCCGTTGTTAGTCGCCTCGGTCATTTCTGAACAAACTCCATTTTGGGCAACCTCTCCCCAAGTTCAGGTGTTGACTTTGGCAGACGTTCCCCTAAAAGGAATGTATTCAACCCTGGGCATTGATCGAGCTTTAGCGGTTTGGGGAGGCGGAACCTGCTACGGATGGCCAATTCTAGCCATTGATGCTGGAACAGCCCTAACCTTCACGGGTGCAGATGCCGAGCAACGGTTAGTCGGAGGAGCGATTTTGCCCGGTTTAGGTTTACAACAATCTTCCTTAGCGCAAAAAACCTCTGCCTTACCTGCCATTGAATTTTCCGACGATCTACCGCAACGCTGGGCGCTAGACACATCAGAAGCGATTCAGAGTGGAATTATTTATACGTTATTAGCAGGAATACTAGATTTTATCAAAGCTTGGCAAAAAGAATATCCTCATAGTTCGATTATAATCACTGGAGGCGATCACCACCGCTTACATAGTTATTTTACCAAGTTGTTTCCTGATAGTAAGACTCATCTTGTGGTTGATCCTCATCTAATATTTCGGGGGATGGTGGCTCTGAAAACTGAACACGAGTGTTCACAAACTCCCTAATATATTGAGCAATGACTTCCGGCATCTGTAGGGGTAAATTCGGTTGTCCTCCCTCAATTATGTAACATTGAGCCATCGGTGCAATTTCTGAATAAGTTTTGCTTTGCTGATAGACAATGGCAGCATCTTCATTTCCTTGTAAAACCAAGGTTGGCAACCTCAACCCCTGGAGATCGTGATTGACCATTTCTCCCTGAATTTCTACCCATCGACGAAGATACAAGAGTTGATTAGTAACAGGCCACTGCAACATGATTTTGCGAGTGTTCAACCCCTGCTTAATTTTTTTTCCTTGCCCAAATAGAAACGCCAAGGGATAAATCAGTTTTAAAAACGAAATCACAGGGGAAAAATTAGACGCTAATTGTCGCATCCATTGCCATTCTTTTTTATAATTCGGAAATTCAACTCCTTCTGGGGACATCACCACTAATCCTTTAACTTGATCAGGATATTTTAAAGCATAACGGGTGGCAATCCATCCCCCTAAACCCTGACCCACTAAGCAAAATTCCTTGAGTTTTAGCGCTTTAATTTGTTCGGCTAAACACTCCACTTCTAAACGAATCGAGGGGTGAATTTTAGTAAAAGAACGAGATTCTCCACAGCCTAAAATATCCGGTGCTATACAATGGTAATCCAAATTTAAGTGCTGCATTAAAGGAACCCATTGACTGCTATCCGTCCAAGAACCATGCAGAAAAATAATCGTAGGGCCAGAGCCAGTTTCTCGCCAGAAAATCTGTCCTTGGGGAATTTGAACACGGAAATGATGGAATAGGTGATACATTCTAAGTTCTAGTACAGTGAATAAAACCTTAAGCTAACGTCGTCAGACCCTTTAAATAGTCCTGAAGATGACGCTCACAGTCATGACTGAAATCAGTCGGGAGGGATGTAACATCAAAGGCTTTAACCTCCGCAATTTCATGGATGTCTTGAACTTGACAGTTTCCTTGAACATCCGCTTCGACGACAACACAAATCGAATGTACCCTGGGATCGCGATCTGGTGCAGAATAGACACCCACTAAACGTCGAATTTTCACCAATTCTAACCCAGTTTCTTCGGTTAATTCTCGTTTAATTGTTGTTGAGATTTCTTCGCCCCAGTCTATCATCCCCCCGGGTAAAGCCCATTTGCCATTATCTCGACGTCGCACCAAAACAATTTGACCATTGGGTAGAATCGGAATAATACTGGTTCCGGGGACAGGATGACGAAAAATAATCCCCAATACCGTTTGTCCAAAATTCCAGAAATGTTTAGCCCGTGATAAAACCAAAGTGCTTTTCCTCTGTTTGGATGAGATATTCTTTAACAATTTAAGATCAGATTTTCACAGTTTTACCTTTCCAAGATTTAGCTTCCTATCCGTATCAAAATTCTTGAATTGAAAAACATCTATTCATTCCCCAAGGTTTGCAGAATCTCTCGGCTATGGGTTTCCGGCTTAACTTTGCGATAAATCGCTTGAATGCGACCCTCAGTATCAATCACAAAGGTATGACGGAATACCCCCATAAATTCTTTCCCCATAAATTTTTTCAATCCGTAACTACCATATTGGGTTGCCACTTTTCCGCCATCGTCAACCAATAGAGGAAAGGGTAACTGATATTTAGTAATAAATTTACGATGGGATGCCGGATTATCCGTACTAACCCCTAAAACAATAATATTATTTTCTTGATATTGTCCGTAAATATCCCGAAATCCGCAAGCTTCCTTCGTACATCCGGGGGTATTATCACGGGGATAAAAATATAAAACCACCCGTTTTCCGCGAAAATCACTTAAACGCACCAGATTTCCTTCCGCATCCGGTAAGATAAACTCGGGCGCTAAATCACCTGGGTTGAGAGTCATGTCCATTTTAAAAACGATTCAACAGAAGTTCAGCTTTTATATTACGGGGTAGAGTCCCTTCTCAATAAAAAATAAAGCCCTTGAGGGCCTCCTATGATTTTATCCGATTGAACGAATAGACCTCTCCAACAAACCCCTGTAGAGACGTGCCATGGCGCATCTCTACAGGGTTCTAGGCGACGCACTGTTAATTTCTGGAGATGTCTAATGGGCAAGGAGAGACTCGAACTCTCATGACCGAAGCCGCCGCATTTTGAGTGCGGTGCGTCTACCAATTTCGCCACTCGCCCTTGGGATTGACTTTATCATTATATACCATAAAGTTTCGTTTTAGCAAGCTTTGATAATTCGGACTACTTGACCAGCGATCAATTTCTCTGGCCCGCAGTACCGGAAGGGGATGGGTTAATTGGGCCGTTTGAGTTTGTTTAAGCAGTTCTCCCCATTCCGTGCTACTAATTTGATCATAGGTGCGGGCTTGGGCAACAAAGGCATCTAAATTCAGGTGAGGAGCTAAACTCGGAGAACCTCCCGACAGTTTCATTAACACCGACATCACCACCCTGGGGTCTTGAGTCGCCAATAATGCCGCGCGATCGCAAGAAAACTCAGCACAGCGTACCCATTCCATTAACTGTGTCTGTAACCCCTGAGTCAACATCTTGCCCCAAGGCGATAACAAATTTCCAGCTAAAACCACTAAATTTGCTAAGGTTAAATACAACCCATGCTCACATTTTAAATGCCCTAACTCATGGGCAATTACCGCTTGAATTTCTTCCGGGGTTAATAATTCAATTAACGACGTATGCACCACAATAAACGCTTGTTTCCCCCGCATGGCAAAGGTATAAGCATTAGGAACCGGATGTTGGCGGATATAAAGTTGAGGCGGTTCTAAATCTAAGGTTTGGCAAGCATCCAACAATAACTGATGGAGATGGGGTAATTGTTGGTCACTGACTAAAATACTCGATGCGATATTTTCTAAATAAAAAAACTGCTCTCCCACACCGCCCAAAACTTGCCGAACTAATAAATCTAAACCGGGCAATTGTTTCAGAGAATGGGTAGCTTCTAAATCAAAAGGATGACGAAAATGATCGGCTCGAAGTCCAATTAACGGGATCGTTGAAAGTGCCATAGCAGCAAAAATAGTGAAGTCAAACTATAACAAATTCTAACCTCTAGCTTCTGAAAATTGGGCGAGTTGTGAGTTGTAACCAAAAATCAAAAGCACCCCAAGACAACTCACAACAAACACTCCAGTTTTAAGGATCAGCCGCTCTCAGGCGAGAGGGCGATCGCTTATTCCTGCTCTGTTAGCGCCTGATCAATACGCTGGAGTTTCGCGCCCAATTGTCGAAGTTTCGCTTCCAATTGTTCATAACCTCGATCCAGATGTTTTAATTCCTGAATGGTGGTTTCCCCTTCTGCTGCTAGTCCAGCTAAAACTAAAGCCGCAGAAGCGCGTAAGTCCGTTGCGGTAACAGGAGCACCGGAGAGGAAAGGTACCCCTCGAACTAAAGCCGTAGTTCCTTTGACCCGAATATCTGCACCCATGCGGCTGAGTTCAGGAACATGACCAAACCGATTTTCAAACACCGTTTCACTGATCAAACTATTGCCTTCACACAGCGTTAACAACGCCATAAAGGGGGCTTGCATATCCGTTGGGAACCCCGGATAGGGTAGGGTTTCAATGTCCGTTGCTTTTAACTGCTCCGCCCGCAGCAGGCGTAAATGGTTTTCTCCTTCCATCTGAATTTTGACCCCGATGGCTTTGAGTTTGGCTAATACAGGAGTCAAATGTTCAGGAATAATGGGAGATAGGCTAATTTCAGAGTGGGTTATGGCCCCAGCTATTAAAAAAGTTCCGGCTTCTATTCGATCTGGAATAATCGAATAATCCGCCGAATGCAAACTCGGAACGCCAGAAATTACAATGGTTTTAGTTCCAGCCCCTTGAATTTTAGCGCCCATCGCACAACAGAAGTTAGCTAAATCAATCACTTCTGGTTCTTGGGCTGCATTTTCTAGGATGGTTTCTCCCTCAGCGAGAGTCGCCGCCATCATTAAAGTTTCCGTTGCTCCTACACTGGGATAATCCAGATAGATGCGAGCGCCTTTGAGTCGAGGGTTACTTCCAGGGACATGAGCATGAACAATACCATGATCGATATGAACTTCTGCTCCTAATGCTTGCAGTCCCCGAACGTGCAGATCTACAGGTCTAGCACCAATGGCACAACCTCCGGGTAAGGGGACTCTGGCGACCCCTAAACGAGCCAGTATCGGCCCAATGGCAAAGAAACTAGCCCGCAGTTGACTGACCAGTTCATAGGGCGCTTGTGATTCTGACAATTGACCGGATTTAATATCGAGAATGTCACCTTGTTGCTCGATTTTGACCCCAAGCGTGGTGAGAATTTCGCTCATGCGGTTGACATCTACCAAAGACGGAACGTTACGCAGCCGACAATCTTCGGAACAGAGTAACGCACCTGCCATTAAAACTAAAGCGGAATTTTTAGCGCCGCTAATTGAGACATGACCCTGGAGGGGTTGACGTCCCCAGATTTTGAGGATGGATTGGTTAGCGTTGGACGCAGGAGCAAGATTTGTTGAGTGAATAGCGAGTGTAATAGGTCTATCCTCCAAAAATGGGTTGTAAGTTGACATTCGTTAATTTTTTGTTCTGATTCTACCGAAAAGATTTCAGATGTCTAGGGGCAAAATACAGTTAATTGTCATCCAATATCTGCAATCAAGCTCAGGGAGGGTTTTTTCAAAATATGACTTGGGTAATACCGATGTTCACAATTATGACGGTGTTCTAAAATCGAAGCAATACTTAAGAGCAAGAATCGATTATGCAAATTGGTATTCCTAAAGAAATCAAGGATCAGGAATTTCGCGTTGGATTGACTCCGGGTAGTGTCAGAGTTTGCTGTGAACGAGGTCATCAAGTTTTTGTAGAAAGGGGTGCGGGAGTGGGTGCTGGCTTTACCGATGAGGATTATACACGAGCAGGAGCCACTATCGTTAATTCTCCGGCTGATGCTTGGTGTCGAGACTGGGTGGTGAAAGTTAAAGAGTCTTTATGCCCTTACGAATTACGAATTACGAATTACGAATTAACGGGCAATTCCGACTTGTGTTAAAATCGTTAAAGGATGATAGGATTTGAGCCATTCTAGTTGTTCTGAATTTCTGACTAATAATCCTCCTGCAAATCCTAAAGAATTAATGGAAATTCCCTCAAATTCTTCTTGAGATCTCGGAATGATCATCATCCAATTCCGGGTTGCTAATAAATTATAAGCCCCTGATTGTAAGGGGTTGTCATTAACAGATAAACCGACGGCGGATAATAAAGCAAAATATAATTCTAAGGTAAAAATTGCTGCTTGTGAGGGGGTTTGAATCCAATTTGGGTTAAAAGAGGCGATCGCATGAACAAAGGGAAATTCAGCAATAATTCCGATGGAATTCTGAAATTGTACAGATGCGATCGCAGGTTCAATGGGAAGATTTAAACCATCGGGAACTAAAGGAAAGGGAACTAATTGTAAATGTTTATGGCGTTGACTCGCTCCTGCTAATCGACCGCCATTATAAAAGACTAATCCATCAATTTCTGCTAAAGTTAGCCACAACGCTTCAAAATCTCCTTGAGTCAGCCATGCTTCTTGTTCTTCAAATTTTTGAGTTACCATTAATAAATGATAATCGACTACATTAAATTTATTCAGTAAACAAACATGAGTTTCTGATAAATTCCCAACAAATAAATCTTGTTCATAGGGTAAAAATGGATTAAAATCTTGACCCGTTTTTTTTGTTTTTTGTTGTTGTTTTTTATGGGCTTTTTCCTTCCGAGCTAAGTTTGCTAAAATTCTAACCAAAAAGCGAATATCACCCTGTTCAATAAAATCATAATCCGTTGTAATGGGTTGAAGGGCTCCGCAGTTGAGAGCATATTCGGTTTGAGAGATCATCCGTTGCCATAATGTCCCCGATGACAAGATTGGGGTTTCTATTGTTTCCGTTGTCATTGTCGTTGTGTTTAAAGTTGAGGTTTTGTTTCTATTTTAAAGGAATGCCATTTTTATTGTTAATATTTTTAGTGGTGAAAATTCAATCCGGCTTGACGGGCTGCCACAATATAACGGAAAATATATTCAGCTAATTCAATATGGTTTTCTGCCGATTCTGGGGAAGCAGCCCAAACCGTTACTCCATGATTTCTAATTAACAATGCAGGCACATCTGGGGTTATCTTTTTAAAGCGTTGCATAATATTTTCTGCAATGCGAGGAACCTCTAAATAATTCTCAAAAACAGGCATATACACTTTAGGGTTTTCTTCCCAAATGCCTAATCCTTTTAACATTTCAATCGGAGGTAAAGGCAATTTTTCATGATCAATAAAATTAGATACTAATTTAGCTTCTACTGAATGAACATGATAACAAGCGTTTGCTTCAGGAAATAAAGAATAAATCGCTTGATGAATACTGGTTTCTGCGGAAGGTTTATTCTGAGGAGATGGATTTTCTAAGACTTCTCCTGTTAAGGATATTCTGACAAAATCTTCTGCGACTAATTTGCCTTTTTGTTTACCACTAGCGGTTATCCAAAAACTATGATCTGGCATTTTAATGGAAAGATTACCTGCTGTTCCCGCCATCCAACCGAGTTGATAAAATTGGCGAGAGGCATGAATTAAAGATTGACGTGGATCGGTGTTCATAATAAATTACGAATTACGAATTACGAATTACGAATGGGTCGTTCATCCCCATTTTTCCATTGCTTGCCGCAGAGAGCTAGGGGGTATTTGATCAATATTAAAGGGTTGATGCTGTTGATACCGATCAAGGGCTTGAAAAAAAGCTTCAACCCCCGAAGCTGGGCCATTAGGATGATCCATGATTCCGGTTCCCGCATTTAAAATGACATCATTTCCATAGTCGGATAAAGCTTTAGGGACAATTCCGGGGTGAATTCCCGCAGAAGGGACGGGAAAAACATTACGCGATCGCAAAATATCCCTAATTTTCCCTTCTTCCGTCGGGTCAAAGGGTAAACTACCATAATGGGCTGGATATAACACCGCATCCGCCCCGGCATGGGCCATCAAGGTTCCGAGGACGACGGAATAGGAAAACCCCGTATCACCAGAGGCACATAACGCCCCCGCCAAGGCCGGATGGGCAAAAATGGGAACATTGACCTCTGGATCGGCGGCAAGGGCTTCTAAGACCGAAAAACCGTAGGTGAGAACGTTTAATAATAGAGCATTTGCTCCTTCTTGAACCAGCATTCGGGCTTTTTCTAATAAAGTTTGGGCGTTTCCAGTAACATTAATTGCATACAAAACCGTGCGCCCGGTTTCTTGTTTAATGTGGTCTAAAATGGGGCGACAAGCTCTTAAGCGTTCTAGGGTGGGGGCTGTTTCTAAATCCCCCATAATTTCATCATCTTTAATAATATCTAATCCTGCCGTTGCTACTTGTTCTAAAATAGCGGCATGATCGGTAGCTGAAAGTCCTAATGCGGGCTTAAAGATTGCCATGATTAAAGGACGATCAAAAACTTGTAATTGTTGACGAATTCCTGAGATCCCAAATTTCGGAACACGACCATAATTTTTATCGAGTCTAACGGCTATAATTTTACCGACTCCTTCCATTGAATATTTACCAAAAATCATGGTTAACAAGCTAGAAATATCATTTTCAACGTTAATTTCAGGAAATCTAACCGTTGCAATACTATCACCTTTTTCGTCGGTTTTAATATTAATAACTTCGGCTAAATGCGATCGCAAACTATCTTCTCGATGACTAAATCGTTCATCCCAAGTTCCAGCCGTTTGTCCAATCGCAATCACTTTCGCCTGACGAAACGCATCAATATTAGGAGGAAAATGATAATCAACTTCAAGGGTCATGGTTTTCTATTCTGGTAATTGTTATTAAAGATTAAAACTCAATTAACCTGGATTTTAACCCCCTAAATCCCCATTAGCAAGGGGGACTTAGAATCAGGTTTATCGCTGATTTAAGAAAAAATTGGCTTTATTTCCTCCTTTTCAAAGGGGGTTAGGGGGGATCTAGTGTGTTATAAAAGGATTAACAATTAATTCAACGCTAAGGTTTTTTTCGGTCTTCTGGAAAAAATTCTGATTTCTGTATCTGTATATTCAGGAGTCCAACCTTCGGTAGTGGTAAAATAACGAACAGCTTTAATCCGTCGAGTTTCTGTTAAATAAAACCAATGTTCTGTATTAGCAGGAACGTTAATATATTCTTCAGCTTCAACAGTTAATTCAACTTGGCTACCATCGGGACGGACAAAGCCAAATACTCCTTCTCCATCAATAATATAACGAACTTCATCATCAGCATGAATATGACAGCGTTCAAATTTAGCTAATAAAGTTTCTAGGTTTGGGGTGTCCGGGTTAAGAACAATTAAATCACGAGATTGATAACCTGCCTTTTGTTTTAATTCTTCAAAATATTGATCTAAACCTTGCAAAACGGTTTCTTTTTCTTCATTATTCAATGCAGGTTGATTCACTAATTCTACAATTTGAGCATCCGTTCCCACAGACCAGTAGTTTAAGTGTATATTTAGATCCGCTAATTCTCGTTGAATTTCATCGAGTTGGGTGTAAGTTGTTCCGTCTTCTAATTGTAAAACTGCCATATTTTACCTCCGCAGTATGAACCGTTTTTAAGCCAAATACTATTATATAGCGGTATGTTGTCGCCTGAGATACAACGCCAAAACTCGGTTTTTTAAACAATACCTTCGCCAAAATCCTAGGGATTTGCGTAATTGTTGCCTTTGCCAGCGATATAATAATTAAAATGCGAGTTAAGTCAATATGGGAAAGAATATTTGGGCGAATTTACCAAAGGACATCTTGCTAGTCAGTGTTCTGAGTTTGGGGATGGGGACAGTCGCATCAGTGGTTTTTCCTGGGGGTGGTCTGGGAACTCCATTACTGGGAAGTACCGCCGGGGCGTTGATCGGGACGGCGGTTTCTAGTAAACAGAAAGAACAAGAACATAAACGGAGTTTACAAGATTTCCAAGCCCAAAAAGATAAAGAGTATCAAATTCGTTTGCAAGCACTGGAAAAACAACTTGATACACAACGAAACTGGCAAGAATATCAGGCTAAATTGATTAGACTAAAAGATCAGGTAGAAAGTCTGGAGCAAAAACAAACAAAATTAGGGGATGTTGAGGGGAAGTTAACGCAAAAACAATCGGAATTACAGGAAGTTCAGGAAAGATTAACTCGATTAAATCAAGAAAAACAAGATTTAGAAAATCGTGTTAATACCTTGCGTCAAAATCCTCCCAATTTATCAGAATTAGAACAATTAAATACTCAATTAGGTCAATTAAGGTTGGAAAAAAGTCAATTAGAGGGTCAGATTACTGCTTTACAATCCCAGAGTCAAAACTTACAAGAAGTTGAGCGATCGCTTCGTGAAACCCAAGCTAATTATATTGTAAAAAATGCCGAATTGCAACAATTAATTGCTGATATTGCCAAAAAACACGAGGAAACAAAAACCCTAGAACAAAGAGCCGTAGAATTAGAATTAACCAGAGCAACCTATGATAGTTTGTCTCTGGAAAAACAACAGTCTGAAACCCGAATTAATCAACTCCGTCCTGAAATTGATCGTTTAGAAGCCGAGAAACAAAGGATTCTGCAAGCGATTCAAGATTATACATTAGATTATCAACAAATAGAAAGAGATAGACAAAAAATTAGAAATTTGAGTTTTGAAATTCGAGAAAAAGAATCTCAAAAACGAGAACTGGATCAAATTGTACAGGAGTTAGAAGGACAGCAATCAGTAGTATTAGGAAAAATTCAAGCCCTTAAAACAGAGAAAGAGGGACTTCAAGAAGAAATTAATCTGATGGAAAATCAGATGGAAAGCACGGAAAATATGGAAGATTTTGCCTTGCGATCGCTAAAAGAGCCTCTATGGACACCGACTTCTTCAGAGTGGAATCCACCAGAAAAGGTTTTTTTAGATGCGTTTATGCGGGATTTAAAAGATAAAGGATTAGCATTTCCTCGGCGGGTTGTTTATGCGTTTCATACCTCTTTAAAAGTGCAGGATATCTCTGCTTTAGTGATTTTAGCTGGAATTAGTGGAACTGGAAAAAGTGAACTTCCTCAACGATATGCAGACTTTATAGGCGCACAACGGTTAACTTTAGCAGTTCAACCTCGATGGGATTCTCCTCAAGATTTGCAAGGGTTTTATAACTATGTGGAGAAGAAATTTAAACCGACGGATTTGATTCGAGGAATTTATCAATATAACCACGATCCAGACATGAAAAATCGGATTGTTTTGGTATTATTAGATGAAATGAACTTAGCCCGTGTAGAATATTATTTTAGTGATTTTCTCTCGAAATTAGAAAGCCGTCGTTCTAGTCCTACCTTTTTAGAATTAGATGTGGGGAGTTTACCGATTTCTGAAGCACAAAGAAAGTTACAAATTCCCAAACAATTTTTATTTGTGGGAACGATGAATGAAGACGAAACGACTCAAACGTTATCGGATAAAGTGTTAGATAGGGCTAATGTTCTCACCTTTGGAAAACCTAAAACTTTACAATTAAGCAAGACGAGGACGACTGAAGGTCAACGTCCTGTATATGTCAGCTATTCAAGCTTTGAACAATGGTTCAAAACGCCGGATCAAAATTCTGAGGTAGTTCAACAAGTTAAAGATTATTTAGATCGAGCGAATAACATTATGGAAAGCATGGGACATCCTTTCGCCCATCGAGTCTATCAAGCAATTACTCAATATGTGATTAATTATCCTGAGGTTTCTGATCCAAATTCTGAGGAATTTCGCTTTGCTTTAGTTGATCAATTTGCTCAAAAATTGTTACCCAAACTGCGAGGATTAATGATTGATGATTACCAGGAAGAATTAAATAAATTTGCCAGTTTAATTGAACTATTGGGCGATGCTTCCTTAACAGAAGCATTTACAAAAGCGCGAGGTTCGCGTTCTGGTCAGTTTGAATGGAAAGGATTAATTTATCCAGAGGAGGAGTAAACGCAAATGAAGCTGTATGCTAGTATTTTTGATTATTTGAATAAACAGGAAGTTAAAATTGAGCATCTTTTTAAAGCTAAAGATCGCCCCTATTTGGTGTTAGAAGCAGATGATGTTTTATCCCCCTGTTCTATGTTAATTGACCAAACTAATCAAGTTTATGAAATAGGTTTTCCTTGGTTAAAACCAACGGATTTACAGCATAACAATGATCAACTTAATACTCAGTTAAGCTTGGAAATAAACCTGCATTTATATGTTTTAAAAATTCGAGGTGAAGTGTTAGATCGTGATACTATTGAAGAGGAAAAACAATTAGAAGAATGGGAAGAAAAATTAGGCGATCGCTTAGATGATAAAGTTGCTAAACTATTACAAATTTTCACCGGATTGTGTGAAGAAATTTTCAGTGAAAAAGTTGGACAAAATCAACAAGTTCGAGTGCTTGAGTTACCCAAAAAGTTTCAACAATTCCAGGTATCCGAGGCTGTTAAACCTCTAATTATTTCTTTATTAAATAAGTATAATTTAGACCAAAAATTACAAGTCATTGGCCCTAAACTTAGACAACAACTCAGACGAAAAGCCGAATTAATGCCCGTTGGGAATATTCAAGAAATGGATGCTTATTGTTTACGAGATTATACCCGTCGTCCGGGTTTAACCGCCGCAGAAAAAGCCGGATCTCGACAGGAATTAATGGGGATAAAACGCCACCAAGATTATAATACACCTGAAAATAGGTTTCTCATTTATTTTGCCGGAAAAGTTCTTTACCGAGAATCAAATATTTATAAAGATTATCCAGAATGTAAAAAATTTTATAAAACAATTAAACAGTTTAGACAGCAACCCACTGTTCAACCGATTTTAAAAACGTTACACCGTTTTAAACCGGGTAAACCCAATTATGTGTTATTACAAAATCCCATCTATCATAGTTTTTATCAAGCCTATTTAGATTATATTGCCAAACGGTCAGAAAAAGAAAAGTTATGGACAGTCAGAAATCAACTGTTAAAGGATGTGATTTATTTAGCATTTACCGCAACATTTTTGCGATTTAAAGATTCTTATGTTGAACCTTTAAGCTATTTAACAGGTTTTCCCAGTCCTAAACAGGGACAATATTTAAACCCTGATCATCAAGTTTTTCCTAAAATCCGTGTATTTTTACAAGATAAAGTCTATGTATTTCAGATTAAAAAATGCAGAAATCTTAGATTAGGAGATTATTTAATGACGGTGGAAGTTCATGATTTAAACACATCGGAAATAGAAGTTAAAAAACTGCTATTTCCTATCTGGATATTCTGGTATTTTCCCTCACAAGAAACTCGGAAACAAGCTGTTGAATATATTAAAGAATTATCAGATATTGAATCAGCGATTATCTTGTTTTTACATAACCATGAATTGCCTAATTCTGCATCAGAACAAGGTAAAATTCAACGAATTACTAATCCACAAATTTGGGTTTGTCAAATTCCTGACCCAATGTTAGCGAATGGGTTTAAGCAAACATTAAAATTAATCAGTATTTTAATCAAAAATAAATTATTAAACCATGATCAATAAACAACAATTTTGGCAAGGATTAAAAGCACAAATCAATGATTCTGGAAGTGACCCAGAATGGCGTTTAAGGTTATTAGAACAGTTAGTTAAAACCCAAACCGAATTAACATTACCGACGCAATTGATTGTCGAAACCATCTGTAATGGTGCGGTTTATTTACAAGAGCAATCACAGCTTAATTTTACCACAGTTTATCCGATTTTACCGCTTTCTTCTCAACAAATGCAAGCTTTAGAAATGGGATTATCTAATAGTCCGATTACGGTGATTTCTGGTTTACCCGCAACGGGAAAAACTCGAATAGCGTTGAATCTTGCGGATGCTGGGATCAAAGATGAAAAACGCATTTTAATTTTAAGTCATTATCCGAGTACATTAACCGCCTATCAACAATTACCCGGATATCCTTATCTATTGTCAGAAAATTTGGGAAATCAATCAGCAATAATTGAACGGATTCGGCGAGATCATTTAGCACAAATACAACTCAATTATTTACCGCTTTATTGTTTACCTGATAGTGAATTAGAACAGTTGCGATCGCCTGCTAAACTAGAAAGGTATTTACCCTTAATTAGCACCCAATCTATCCCGCAACTCGCCCAAACTTTGAGTTTAGAATTTCCTGATTTAAGTCAAGCCAGGTTAAACGGGTTTGCTTATCAACTCAAGAAACTAGAACCCCTATTAAGACAGCAACTTACTCTAGTTCAATCCTACCAAAATCTATCAAAAAATGCAATAAAAACTCTGGCGCAATATTTAAGTCAAAATCCCCTGAATCCTTGTTTAGCAACTGTTAAAGAATTTTTGGGTGTTGATGGTCAAACCCTCTGGCAAAATTTCTATGATTTAATTATTATTGAAGATGCTCAACAGTTAACCTGGGTTGAATTAATCTTAATTTCAGGATTAACCGATAAATTAGTATTATTAGGTGATGGAAATCCTGAGTTGATTCCTCCTTCTCGGAATCAAAAATTTTTCCAGCGTGTTCTCTATGGTTTTCCTTGGTTATTACAATATTTACTTCCTGCTTATACCCTGCAACTTTCAGATCAATTTCGTTTACATCCTGAACTAGCAACAACAATTTATCCTAGATTTTCCTATGAATGGATACAAACAAATCTTCAACAAATTAGTGATTATTTTCCGCAGTGGGAATATCGCTTATGGTGGGAAGATATTCCGAATCAACAGGAAGGAGAAAAAATATTAGAATTTTTAAAAACTTTGGATTTAGAATTAATTTCAAAAATAGGAATATTAACCTTTTCGGAAATTCAGCGAGATCAGTTAATTGCCAATTGTCCAATTGAGTATAATTCTGTGATGATTAAAACGGTTACAGAATGGTTAGGAAAACAAGCACCGATTGTCTTAATTTGTTGTAGTGGAAACCCTAAACTAATTCCGATAGAACATTGGAAAATGGCTTTAACCAGAGGACAAAGTTACTTAATTTTATGGGGAGATTATGAAAAATGGACTCATGCAGTTTCCCTATTAAAACGAATGAGATTACCGAGAATTCGTCAAGGAGTATTATCATGAAAATCCATTATCAAATTCAGGGAATATTTTACCGTCAGTTGGTAGAAGGAAACCTTTTATCTGATGTTTCTTTGCGGCAATTATTACAAGAAATTCAAGCTGTTGCTACCCAAAATCATCAACGAACTCATCAGCTTTTACGTCAATCTTTTGGGTTACAATTCATTCCTAATTCCGTCTTAACAGATTTATTAAAAATTGCCAATGGAGTCACGCAGGATGATCAACTTTATCAATCTGCGGGTTTAAAACTATTATTTCCTAGTCAGTCTAACTTTCAACAAAGGGTTGCTAATCGTTATATTTATCAATTTATTAGTTCAGAAATTACCTTAGATTTGTTAGCAGATGATCCTCAACTTCCTCAATTTAATGTTAATGAAAATCAGCAAGAGGGTCATTATACTGTTGTTTTAGATCAACCTTATTATCCAGGGTTATCATTAGAAATAGCCGAAAAAATATGGCAAGAATCGGAAACTTTTTGGCAGAATTTACCTTCTTATCAAAAAATTGATCGTTTTTTAAGAAATGTTGATACTCAAGAGGTAGTTTTTAGAATTAATGATCAATTAAGATTCGGGATAAGTTGGCAAGAATTACCCTTGAGTTTAAGGGAAGCAATGATCAGTTTACGAGCAGGAAATACGGACATTTCTGATCAATCAGAGTTAACCCAACAATTGATTCAAGAATATCAAGAGCATTATAGAATTATTGTTAGTTATTTTCCTGAAAATCCGACTCTAAAACCTAATAGTTCTCCTCTAAATAAAATTTGGGTAAGTCGAAAAAATCGTACTCTATTTCAACAAATAATTGATCAAGCGGAGAAGTTTGTACTAATTTCTAGCTATATCCTCGAAGATGAAGCATTAATTAATCAAATTTGTGAAAAATCAGCAACTCTACCGCAAGGAGTCTGGATATTAACAGATTTACGGGATGAAGTTGTGGATAGAATTGATCAACAAGCGACGACTTCTGAGTATTTACCTGAACATTTTAAACGTTCTGATGAGCGCAAAAAAGATTGTCTACGTCAATTATTAGATGCTAAAGTTAAAATCAGAAGCGGTGCATTTCATTTAAAAACTTGCATTTCTGAAAATTATGGTTACTTAGGATCAGTGAATTTGACAAGAGGCAGTTTAGATGTTAATTTAGAGTCAGGAATTATCTGTAAAAATAATGAAAATTATCAACAACTAATGAATGTATTTCGTTATTTTTGGCAATCTTCTAGTCGAGATCATGTAATTCCTGTATTGGGTTTTGATGGGTTTGAATTACGAACTATCAAACGTTATCGTCAAGAATCTTATCCAGTTTCTTCTCGTTTACTAACTCCTGATCAATATTATCATGATCTTTTAAAAGAGTTAAGTAATTTTGAAGGAAAAGTTATAATTTTTAGTCGTAGTTTTCAAGCAACTCCTGAATTAAGAACCCAATTACAGCGTTTAAATACTATAATTTATATTGACCAAGAAATGAGATTTTTAGATTCAACTATTAATATTAAAAAAATGAAAAACCTACACGCAAAAATAACACTATTAGGAAATAAAATCGCTTATATCGGTGGAATTAACTTTAATTTTTCTTGGAAAAATCAAAGCAGTTATGATTTAATGTATAAAACTACAGATTCTCAAGAAATTAGTCAAATTATTAACGCATTAAAAGGTTCAAAATCATGACTCAACTCTTTAATTTAGAATCCTATATTAAACTCTGTCAATATGCTTATCGGTTTGATCAAAATCCTGATGATTTTATTCATTCTCAGGGAAGCTTACCGAGAAAATATAAACAAGAATTAATCACAAAATATGGAATGACTTCCTATCGAGTTGAACCCGTTATTTTAAATCATCGTAGTCAACAGTTAGAATTTAAAACTAATGAAAATAATTTTCTGGGTGAGGCGTTAAGTCAAACCGGAATACAACGTTTATTTATTATTAGAGATACAATAGATTTGTTAACTTTAAGTACCAGTCAATTTTTAAATTATCAAGAAACTTATTTGTATCAAAGTGCTTATTATTATTGGAATTATTATCAACAATTTAAACATCTCAATCTTGATAAACCCTTAATATTTATAAATTTAGATTGTTTTGAATGCGATCGCTTAATTCCTGTTCAAAGAGATCCGCAAGGAATTCCTATTCTTAATACAAGAGAACCGTTATTCATTGAAACGCCCTTTAATACTGTTGAAACATACAATCAAATTTGTAGAGATATTGCTATCAAAATTTTAACTAACTTTTTTCCAAGTGGTAATTTAGAAGAAAGTGCGATCGCTCATCTCCAAAAATATTTACAAAAAATTGCAATACTTGAACAAATTCCCTCTGGTTTAAAGACAGAAGCAATCTCTATTATTGTTGAAATTATGTATTCTGAGCAAATTTATTATAAACAAGTCCAGTTAAAGCTGGTAGATCTTGAAAATATTGTTAATAATAGAGTTGATTTTTCCAGTTTAGAAAAAATAGTAGATCCTAATTTTAACTGGATTTTAATTTCTCAATATAATCGTTTTCCGATTATTAAACAGCGACTTCCACAATTTTTATGTGTAAGTTCTGATCCTCAAATTTTTCCTAGAGTGTGGGAAAAGAAACAAAACTCTAATTTTCACCTATTTGGGATTTATTTAGATACCATTGAATTTGCAATTAGAAATAAAGATAAAAATGATAATCCTATAACCCAGTGGATACAATTATCAGATCAAATTATTTCCTATGAAGGTGATCAACAAACATTAATAGGAATTATCCCCGAAACTAATCAAACAGTATTCCGTATTCCTAAAAATACTAATCCAGCAACACTTCCCATCAGAGTTAATGGTAAAGACTATTTAAAAAATCAATTTCCTCAAAGTTATGAAATTTTTATTGAAAACTTTCCGGGTACAGAAGATATTGAAATTGAAATTAAATTTATTCTCAAACCTGACGCACCTCCTCAACTTAAAGTCAGTGATATTAGCGGAACTTATAAAATTACCTCTAAACTGGTAGATCGAAAAGAAAAAGAAGTTAAATCTTTTGGTTGTATTCCTGCTCAAAAGATTGATTTAACTAGACAAGACAAATCTTTAAAACAAATTGAAAGCTTGAGTGACAGTCATATAATTTATAGATTAAAACCAGTTCTAAAGCAAATATTTACTGAGTTAGAAATGTTTGATAGTAATCCATCTAAGCCAATTATTTACAAAAATATTGCTTCCAAAATAAAAGAATTTAATAAAATTATTTCTCCAATAAAGCAAAGAATTGATTATTTTCAAGATATCAATATATTTTCTGACGATCCTGAAATCAAAGATTTAAGAGAAATGTTCAAGCATCCGATTTTAAAAACAATTCCTTCTTTGATACGTCGCTCCTACCCCAATCAAAACATATTTATTAATGAAGCTATTAAGTTTATTGGAAAACTCTATGGTTTTTCAGAAACCTGTTCTTTATACGAAAATTTTGAAGATTTTCTAAATATTAATATTTTAAGTAATAATTATTTTAATTCTAAATATTTACAAGCTTTGGCTAGAACAGCTATTAATCAATCTCAACAACAACAATATTTTAGTCTATTTGATGCTCATTATCAACTCTCAAATAATCAATATTTATGGGGATATGCAAGAATTTTATTGTGGTATTATAACTTTCAATCAAAGGCGGAAAATTTCAACTATAAACATCATTTTTTGTTAATAACTAAGTATCTCCTGAGTAAACCCTCCAACCAATTTACGGAGCAATATAAACAAAATGCCTTTTTAGCTTTATGTTATTTACTAACATTTCGAGAAACAGATCCCGATTTTTTTAAAGAATATTCTCAAGAAAAACAACAAGCAATACAAGTAATTAAACACTTTGAAGATGAAAAAGTAATGTTAAACCAAGTGAGTCAAGAAAAATCTTTAAATCAACTATTTGCTGAACTAATTGAAGGAAAAGCGTCTCAATCCGACATTGACGGAATGATCCAAGCAAGTTAAGTTGTAATTAATAGGGATACTACACCGCAGTAGAACCTAGTAACAAGAAAACAATTCGTTGTTGGGCTTTAGCCCCTAAAAAGATAGGCTGAAGCCTAACAACAGGCGATCGCTTTTCAACTACGTTAAAATTAAATTGTGATCAAAATATAGGTTATCATCATGACCCAAACTTCATTAAAAACACTTTATGATATTGATTTTGCACTGTGGATTGAAGACACCGTTAATCAGTTAAAATCTCGAAATATTGAAAACTTAGATTGGGACAATTTAATTGAGGAGATTGAATCTTTGGGTAAGCGGGATAAACGGGAATTAAAAAATCGCCTGATCACTTTATTTGAGCATATTTTAAAACGGAATTATGTATTGTTACCAGATTGTTACCGAGGATGGGAAGTCACCATTAATAGAACTCAATCCAGTTTAAGAGATATTCTTACAGATTCACCGAGTTTACGGAACTATTTACGGGAAATTTATTTTAATTGTTACCTGGAAGCATTGAACAATATGCAGGTCGAATATGATGCAGAATTTCCTGATATTTGTCCGTTTCCCCAGGATGTAGACAGTTTATTAACGGGGAAATTTTGGGAACCCCAGGAATAATATCCGACCCTGATAAAACCCCTAATTCAATGATTCTAAAAACGCTTGAACACTCCCATCCGGCTGCAAAACCAACCGAATTTTAGGGGTTTTTCCCGACTCCAAAGCCGACACAAACGGTTTCCCAATTTCAGGAAACTCTAATTGTTTTTGACGATTAACCGCAGGTTGACCCACAGGGGTAATACTCTGCAAAGAACCATCGGAATTAAGGGTTAAACTATATTGTAATGTGCGTTTTAAATGTTTAGGCGGATACCAAATATTTTGAAAATAGTTTCTAACTTCTGCTACTTGCGGAATTTGATCAAATAAAGTATTATCCTGTTGACGAGTAGCGGCAATACTGCGCGGACGTTTATTCAATTGATCTAAATAATTCTGTTCATTAGAATCAGAATTTTCCGCTTTTGTTTCAGGGGAAGGAACCTCTAAAATAACAGGAGTTTGTGCATTTTTTAACGTCGGTAATTCAATCGTTTGAGGTGCAAAGAGTACCGGGGGAGATGGAGGCGGCGTTTGAGGTTGAGTAACCGCGACGGAGGGAGGTGGCGGTGCGGGTGCGGCGAGGGGTGGCGGTGGGGGCGGTACAGACCCATTCGGTGCTGGAGAGTCCTGGGGAATAATGATTAACCCCGGTTCCGAAGGCGTCAGGTTGGGGACGTTTGGGGGGGCTGCTCGGATGGGAAAGAGGGGCGGGGGCACCGGGAGGGGGGCGTTATTGACAGGGGGTAAATTGGGGGCGACTTTGACCTGTGCGGGCGGAGGGACAGTGGGAACCGGAAGGGGGGCTAAGGTGGGAGGCGGTAAGGGAACAAGATTAGGGGGCGGAATTTGAACGGTTTGGGCGGGTTGGGAAGCGGTTTGAGTTTGGGGTTGGCGATAGAGATTAATTAGTCTAATTAAACCTGTTAAACAGCCAATAGAAATGATAATAAATAAAATCGTTTTTAACCATTCCGGTGTAGTTTTTTCTTGGGATTTTAGATTCGGTAATTGTTCGGCTTCTGCTTGATATTCGTCTAAAGCAGAGGCGAGATCAAACAGTTGCAAAACGCTTAAATGAACTAAAGAATGGGCAGAATTATCGGATAAATTGCCGAAAAATAAATTATGATATAATAAGCCATCGGGTTTGATCGTAATTTCTGAAGGTTCTCCATCAAAAATTACATAAGCTGGGATATTTTCAGTGGAAGAAGTGAGGGATAAAGTGTCAGATTGATCAGTAGATTTTGGGGAGAAATTCAGAAAATTTTGAATATAATTTTTAATAACTGTATAGAGGGTTTCTAGTTGCGTGCGATCGCCTTCTATGGTAATATGATCGGCATCGGGTAAACGCGGATCATCAAAGCAAAGTTTAAATTTAAACTGTTCTAAAATCGGTTGTTGTTTCAGACGAGATAGAAAAGAACGTTTCGCCTGGACTTCTAAGCTGCAAGTTGGGGGGGTATAGCGTCGAATAATCATCATAATGGTTGAACTGTTAAGAATAAACTAAACGGGCGACTCTATCAAGGTTAACCATAATTGTTGATGGCTATCAGGTTTACTATAAAATAATAAATCAATCAGTAATTTAATGGCTAGGGTATCAAGGTCTAAGGGGGTTTGAGGGTGTGGAGTCATCCATTGTTGATAACTATCATGAAAAGTATCTAAATAGTCCCGTAGTAAGGTGACTTGACGAAATTCTGTTTTTTGATGGGTCATTTGTTCCACTAACCCTAACGCACGGCGAATTAACACTTGATCCTGTTGAGCAATATAACAAATAATCAGAACCAGCGATCGCATTTCTTCAACAGATAAAGGATTTTGTTCTGATTTTTTTTGTAATAATTGAATTTGATTCGGAACAGAAGCCTCTATTTTTAGTAAGGTTCCCACTTGTAAAATCGTTTCTAATGCTATTCCGGTTAACGCTTCTATTGCTAATAATAACAATTGAATTTGTAGGGTAATTTTTCCTAAAAGTTCGTGTTTAGGTTCGGGGTTTAAATCCTTTAAATTAGGGTTTAATTCTTGAACATCTGTTTGATCTGAATTTGGCATTTTAAAATTGCTTATTATCGATATTGAACATTGGCTTAAGGGTGAGAGAACCTCACCCCTACAGTTAATTCCATATTTTAGGAATTGCCTAAATAAGCAATTGTAACACCAACGCCACCATCATTTTGTGGAGCTAATTCAAATCGTTCTACTAACGGATGGTTGGTCAAAAATTCATGAACTCCCTTTCTCAGTTGTCCGGTTCCCTTTCCGTGAATAATCCAAATTGCCCCAAAATCATGAATTTGACCCAACATTCGATCCAATTGAATTTCAGCTTCTGAGGTACGTTTTCCTCGAAGATCAATTGTATTTTTAGAAGTTCTAACAATGGGTCGTTCTGGTTTTTGTTCCTTTTCAGGAGTCGGTTCTTTTTTGCGTTCTGGAGGTTTAGGCATCACAGGTTTTAAACCTTCTAAAGATTCAATTTCTGCTAATCCTACGGTCATTTTCATAATCCCAAAACGCACGGTAATTTCACCATCTGAAGTGGGTTCACTTAAAACCTCAGCCGTTTGACCAAACCGGGGAATTCTAATCCGATCTCCGACTTTCGGTTTAAATTCTGGCGGCGGTTTTGGCGGTTCTTTTCGAGAGGGTAAATACTGTTGAGCAATTTGATTTAAAGCCTCCGTTGCTTGACTCGTATCTTGACCCGTTGGGGTTCCCTGTTGTAAGCGCCGAATGACTTTTGCAATTTCCGATTTCGCTTGAATTAAGGTATCTTGAATTGCCTGTTCCTGAACTTGTTTTAACTCCCGTTCTCGTTGTTTTAAAGCGGCTGCTTTTTGGGCTAATTCCTGATGCAAACGTTCCGTCTCTTTTAATAATTGACTGGCGGCTTGAGCTTTCGTTTCTTGTTGACGGCGTTGCGCTTCTAACCCCGCAATTACTTGATTAACTTCTTCGGAACTTTCCCCAACATAACTGGCGGCTTTTTCGACAATTTCTGGGTTTAATCCTAAGCGTTTAGCAATAGTTAAAGCATTAGAACGCCCCGGAATTCCCCATAATAATCGATAGGTCGGTTGTAGGGATTTTTCATCAAATTCAACCGAGGCATTTTCAAACCGTTCATCTTCATATTTTAAGGATTTTAGTTCTCCAAAGTGAGTGGTTGCAATGGTTAATAACGTATGCTCCGCTAAATATTGTAAAAGCGCGATCGCTAAGGCTGTACCCTCCGTTGGATCGGTTCCCGCCCCCACTTCATCCAGTAGAATTAAACTTGAAGATCGGGTGTTTTCTTCTGTTTTTTCTTGAAGATTAATGGCGGTTAAAATTCGGCTAATTCTGCGAATATGACCGGAAAAAGTTGATAAACTTTGCTCAATGGATTGTTCATCTCCAATATCCGCTAAAATTTGATCAAACCAAGGTAATTCTACAGGTTCTCTTGCGGGAATAAATAACCCCACTTTTGCCATTAATGCGGCTAATCCAATGGTTTTTAAAGTAACCGTTTTCCCCCCAGTATTGGGGCCAGTAATCGCCACCACCCGAATTTTAGGATGAATCATCACATCAATGGGAACAACCGCAAATCCTTGTTCATGTTGCTGTTTCCAGACTAATAACGGATGCCGAAGTTGTCGTAAATGAATAGGATTTGAAAGAAGATTTTCAGAAGATTCTACATCAATAAACGAAGGAGGATTGGCTTCTAAGCATAAGCTATAACGAGCTTTAGCAGCCGCTAAATCCACTGTTGTTACAATCACTAATAAGCGTTCTAAATCCGGTTTAACTGCCCCGACTTGTTCGCTTAAAGCTTGTAAAATGACTTCTTCTTCGGCTTTTTCTTGTCGTTGAATTTGTCGCAGTTGATTATTGAGATCAATGGTGGCTTTCGGTTCAATATAAAGGGTTGAACCTGTGGTTGAGGTATCGTGAACTATCCCCGGAATTACGTCTTTTTGAGAGGCTTTAACCGGGATGACAAAGCGATCGCTTCTTTGGGTAATTAACTGTTCTTGAACCGCATTCGATTTGCGTTGAATAATATTTTGCAAAATCTCATAAATTCGATCTCGCAGACTGCGTAACCGTCCCCGAATTTCTCCTAATTTCGGACTCGCCCGATCCGCCACATCTCCCCGTTCATCAATACAGCGATTAATCTCCTGTTCAACTTGAGGATGGGTGCGTAATTCTGCTAATAATTCTGTTAGAATAGGGACATCCGATTGATTATCAATATTGCGTCTTAACTGTCTAGCTCCCGCTAAAGTTGTCGCAATATTTAACAGTTCATTTCCTGATAACATTCCCTGGCGTTCTACCCGTTCTAAATAAACGCCAATGTCTTCAATTCCTTCAAATTTTAAACCATTTTGTCGCAGTTCTAAAGTGTAAGCTTCTTGAGTTTGAGCTAATAATTGCAGGGTTTCTGTGGGAGTGGTGGGAATGTGTAAATGCTGCGCCGCCACAGCACCGAGTTTTGTCGCCGTAAAGGTGGATAAATGACGACATAACCGTTCCCATTCTAATAGTTCTAAGGTTTCTGTTTGAATCAATGCCTCAAAATTTAAAAGTGTAATGTTTACATACTACATAATTGTAGCAGTTTTGGAGATTTTCTTCAATCCTCCTTGGGAAGAGCAGGAAAATCCTGATTATTGTAACTTCAAAATTCTCTCAGCAACGGATGGTGAAACAGGCATGACAGATAAGCGATTTCCTCGTTTGACAAGCCCTAATTCTTCAAAATTAAAGGTTTGTTTGAGGGTTTCTAAACTAATAATAGCAGAAAATTGTTCCACAAATTCAACTTTAACGGTATACCATCGGGGAGAATTAGGGGCTGCTTTGGAATCAAAATAGGGACTATTAACCTCAAATTGAGTCGGATCAATCAGATTAATTTCAATAATTTTAGCGAGTCCCACAATCCCCGGAGGTTTTGTATTAGAATGATAAAAAAACGCCAGATCTCCAATTTGCATTTGTTTGAGAAAATTTCGAGCTTGATAATTTCTCACCCCATCCCAAAGGCAAATGCGATCACGTTTTAAATCCTCAATACTATAAACATCCGGTTCAGATTTCAGCAACCAATAATTCATGATTTCTAACTTTTTAAAGCCGACTCCATTAAGATATCATGGGCACATAATTCTGGAGCATTTTCAGCCGGACGACGTTGAATATATTGACCATCGGGTTGTAAATCCCAAGCTTTACGGTTATCGGATAACATAATTCCTAAAATCTCTTGTAATTCCTTAGCAATGTCTGGATCTTCTATCGGTGTGATCGCTTCTACTCGTCGATTTAAGTTGCGAGGCATCCAATCTGCTGAACCAATATATACTTCCTCTTTTCCTCCATTATTAAAATAGAAAATCCGAGAATGTTCTAAGAATCGTCCGATAATACTAATCACTTTAATATGATCACTAATTCCTTCTAAACCAGGGCGTAAACTACACATTCCTCGAACAATTAAATCAATCCCTACTCCCGCTTGAGAAGCTTCATATAAAGCTTCAATAATTTCTGGATCTACTAAAGAATTCATTTTAGCCACAATGCGACCATTTTTCCCTTGATGAGCGTGTTCGGTTTCCCGGCGAATTAACTCTAAAAAACGTTGTCGCATATTCACGGGAGCAACTAACAATTTCCGATAGGCTTGTT
>JACCEC013164625.1_pt1 | contig 32983 bp, 32 predicted proteins | sample 7450121 | NCBI WGS metagenome assembly JACCEC01 (sample SAMN15323455, study PRJNA562643) | freshwater metagenome | isolation source: river surface water | place: USA:Blue River Watershed | collected 2017-08-18 | reverse complement strand
CCAGGTGGGATGTCCGTTGAGATCGAGGCGATTATTCAAATTAAGGATGCCTGAATCAGGTCGAGTATCGCACCAACAGTCAACGCTCGACAAAGGCACGCTCGAAAACATAGTCTCCTTGGACACCTGCGCTTGGTGAGACACTGAATCCAGCTGCGTCAAGCATTTCCGCTGTTTCTTTTAACATCGCAGGGCTGCCGCAAATCATCGCGCGATCTGTTGCGCAGGATAGTGGCGGCTCACCTATGTCTTCAAATAATTTTCCTGACTGAATCGCCTGTGTTAAACGACCTGTGTGTTTGAAGGCTTCGCGCGTAACAGTGGGGTAATAAATCAATTGCTCACGCACCATACCACCCAGGTACTCATCCTGAGGCAACTCTTGACGGATGAAATCAGAATATGCCAGTTCGCTCACTGTACGTACCCCATGAATTAAAACCACCTTTTCGAAACGCTCGTACGTTTCGGGATCTTGAATAATGCTGATAAAAGGGGCAAGTCCTGTACCGGTTGATAATAAAAATAACCGTTTGCCCGGTGTCAGATCATCCAAAACAAGAGTGCCTACAGACTTTTGTCCAATCAGAAGCTTATCTCCCACATTGATATGTTGTAGTCGGGAGGTAAGTGGACCATTTTCGACCTTGATCGAAAAAAACTCGAGATACTCCGCATGATTAGGACTCGCAATGCTGTAGGCGCGCATAAGCGGTTTGCCATCAACCTCCAGACCAATCATGACGAAGTGACCATTTCGAAAGCGTAAGGCTGGATCGCGAGTTGTTTTGAATGAAAAGAGTGTTTCATTCCAATGCTTCACATCCAAAATTGTCACTTCATTTTGCTTTGCCATAACCACCGCCTCCGGGTAAGGCGAGCTCAAGCGTATCGCCCTCCAACATATCAACAACGCTCTTTGGATTACTGACAGGGTGTCCATTTAAAAGAACATGACCCACCTTGCCTGGCTCCCCACCATAAATACCTTTCGCAGGTATTCGTGTACGGTCGGTGAGTAACGACACTCTGAGTCGGCCTGGCCATTTTGAAGTAAATGATACGGTTTGACCCATTCCTCCGCGATGAATACCCTCTCCGCCCGATCCATCTGTCAGGCTTTTTTGTTCGAAAACAATCGGGGCAAGAGTCTCGGCCACTTCGATTGGTGTGTTTGAAATATTTGCAGGGAAGCCAGCTGCAGGAGGCCCATCCCGATCCCGCATCGCACCCATTCCACCGTTAAAGAAAAGAATGGTCGAGAAAGAAGTCCCTTTTTCCACATCGACACCTCTGAGCAATACAGACCATAGAGGTGTTCCGCTATCAGCTTGTACACGTTCAGGAAAAACTGTGGACATCGCCTCAAATACAGCGGCCTGAAGTTGATGTCCGATTAAATGTCTCGCACCCACAGCTGCAGGCGGACGCGCGTTGACAATTGTTCCCTCCGGAGCGATGACCTTGAATAAACGCGTAAAACCATCATTGTTAGGCAACCCAGGAGAGAGCAGGCATTTAAAGGGGAATATCGTATACGCATATGTATGGTTGAATGTTTCGTTAATTCCATAACGAATCTGCCCAGTACTACCGCTGTAGTCAACCGTGACACCATCCGCTGTCACAGTAATCGTTGCCTGAATGCTGACCCGCTCGTCAAAACCATCCGAATCGACGCTACCTTTGTAAATACCGGGTGGGATTAGTCTTAACTCTCTCAGCGCAGCATCGTTCGACGCTTTGAAAATTGCAGCAGCTATATCATCGATATGCGTGAGTCCATACTCGTCAAGCATTTCAATCAAACGACGTTCTGCCACACCAAGCGCGCCGACTTGAGCCTCTATGTCGCCTCGAACTTGCTGCGGCAAACGCACATTCGCCTCGAGCATTTGCATCACAAGCGGATTGAAGTGACCCGCCTCGGCGAGTTTAATCACCGGAAACCGTATTCCTTCTTCGAAAACCTCATTCGCGTCTGCAGACCATTGTCGTCCACCGATATCAGAAAGATGAGCCACTGCGATCGCGAAGGCTATCAATTTTCCATTAAGGAAAATCGGTGAAGCCATTGTTGCGTCAGGTAAGTGCCCCGTACCGATCCATGGGTCATTCGTGAACAGAATATCACCGGGACGAAGCGTCTCTTTTGGAAACACTTTGAGCATGCCTTGAAGCGACAACGGAGCGGTTCCAATAAATCCAGGGATACTCAGCGAGGACTGAGCAACAAGGCGCGCTTCGGTATCTAACAACACGCATGCGAAATCGTTTGACTCGCGTACGACAGTTGAAAAAGAAGTGCGCTTGAGGGCTGCACCAGCTTCGTCAGTAATGGCAATCAGTCGGTTCCAGTAAATTTCTAGATCAATAGGATTCATCATCCATGTCCTGTCTTAAGATACTATTTCTTTGAGCGTGCACCGATGACGACTCGAATGTTTCCAAACGCATCCAGGCCGAATTGATCACCAGGCCCCACGACTAGGGTAGAACCAGCCTGCTCAATCAGAGCGGGCCCCTCTAAGGTCTGACCTACCACAAGTGCGGATTCAGATATGACAGGGGTATCAATATAGGCATTGATGTCTGGAAAGTAGGCCTGTCGGTTCTTTTCTTGTTTTTTTTCAATTGATGCAGAGTGTTGACCATCGACGGCTGGAGGCGATGAAATGTCGGCGAAACCTTCGACTCGCCAATTTATGACCTCGAGTTTTTGCCTTTCAAGATGGCGACCAAAGAGTGATGCATAGGCCACGTTGAAGCGCTGCTCGAGAGCATCCCTCTCGCTTTCACGCATGAATACTGGCAACTCAGTCTCAACTTCAAAGCCCTGTCCGACATAGCGAATATCTGCCGTACGGCGAAAACGGATTGAATCTCTCGGCACATCGGCAGAGAAAAGCTGATCAGCTAAAGTTTGCTCCATCTCCTTGAGCAATTCTTCAGTCTGAGACCAATCTATCGTGTCTATCCGCGTAAATCGTGTTCGCACAGTATCCACTTTCATTGGCGCAACCAACAAACCAAAGGCTGAAAAAACTCCAGCATTTGCCGGAACAAATATTTCCTGACACCCACTTCGTCGAGCGACCTCTCGCGCGTGTATTGGTCCAGCACCACCAAAGGCCAACAAGGTGTAGCGACGAACATCCTGGCCTTTTTCTACAGCATGAATTTTCGCGGCTGTCGCCATGTGCTCACACACAATACGATGGATGCCATTTGCCGCTTCGATCACTGAAATACCAAGTGGCTTTGCAACATGCGTCAACATCGCTTTTTCAGCAAGATCCAAACGCAAACGTACCGAACCACTCAGACTTCCTTCTGGATCCAGATAGCCCATTATCAATGCGGCATCGGTCACTGTCGGAAACTCTCCACCAAGTCCGTATGCAGCAGGTCCGGGGTTAGATCCAGCACTTTCCGGACCGACCTTCAGTAAACCATTCGAATCGATATGGGCGATGCTACCTCCACCCGCTCCAATCTCGATCAGATCCACAGTCGGTAAACGTACGGGCAGACCACTCCCCTTTTTAAATCGCTGAAGCCTAGCCGCCTCAAAATCTGTTGTCACAGATGGCTTGCCATTCGCGATCAAACAGGCTTTAGCTGTTGTGCCACCCATATCAAACGCCAAGACATCAGCAACACTTGCGCGCTGAGCCGCATAGGCGGCACCCAGCGCACCGGCAGCAGGGCCGGACTCAAGCATCCGAATCGGCATACGCTCACCGAGATCTCTTGAGATCACTCCGCCATTTGACTGCATGATTCTCAGCGTCGCCCGGATACCTAATGCTTTCAAACCATTTTCAATGGTACTCAGGTAACTTCCGACCATCGGCATTACATAGGCGTTCAGAACTGTTGCGACCGTTCGCTCGTATTCTCGTAATTCGCCTAGCACCTCGGATGACAGGGAAACAGGAATGTCCGGCGCGATGCGCCCCACGATCGACTTGACCTGTTGTTCGTGGGAAGAATTTGTAAAACTGTGCATCAAACATACAGCGATTGTTTTAGCGCCTCTTGCGATCAGTAAACGAACCGCTTGCTCGATATTCTCATCTGATGGCTTCTTGAGAACAGCTCCCGAGGCATCCAGCCTTTCATCAATCTCAACCCGCAAATCCCTTGAGACGACAGGATCTGGACCTGGCGCTGTCAAATCGTACAGATCAAAGCGCAGCTCACGTCCAATCTCTATGACGTCTCTAAATCCGAGCGTTGTAATTAAGCCCGTCAAAGCGCCTTTTCGCTCAATGACCAAGTTAGTCACCGCGGTCGTTGCGCCAACGACAACTTCACTTACTTGGGAAATCGCAACATTATTTTCCTCCAGCATTTGCCTCAACCCTGCTGCGATAGGGGCGACAACATTATCGTGATCACTCAGCACTTTAGTAGTGAAAACAATCCCGTTCGACCCTAGCAATACGCAATCAGTGAAGGTGCCACCTATGTCAAAAGCAAATCTATACTGAATCTCTTTTTGATTATGCTTCATCAAATTCTCATCAACGAACTTTTGCCAATTTGATTCCCCGATCAAAATTCTTTTCGAATTTTCCGGTTTCAAACACCTCCTCTGGTATTTGGTAAAACTTTTGACTTGAGCGTTGTTGCTCTGTGGTTGTATGCATACTCGTTGAATCAAACGGGCATGTCTGCGTGCACATTTCACAACCGATGCAGTTATCGCTCAGCGCCATCACACCATCCGGCCCCTGTGCCAATGCATCATAAAAACATGTCTGAATACAGATCGTGCAAGTTGGATTTTTACAGGTTTCTTCCTTGATCTCGCTATGCATGCGCGGCTTTTTGAATTGATCGCCATAATCTTTCACAGCGGCACGCGACGCGATACCTGTCATCGATGCGATATCGGGGTATCCGTGCTTGTCCATGAACTCTTCAAGGCCTGAAATAATACTTGGAAGATGCTTGATTCCTTTGAGCATCAGCACTGAACCCACCTGCACTAGTGGCGCGCCCGTCATGATGAACTCAACGACATCCTTGTGATCATAGATTCCGTTGGATCCTGTGATTGGCATACCTAACTCGGTATAAATACGATTCACCCATCTTAGCGACAGCGGTTTTGCCCAAACACCTCCAATACCCGCTGGTCCGCCAAGTCGCGGTAATCCCGTTTCTATATCAACTGAAAAGCCGGTGTAGCGATTCGTTGCTGTTACGGCTGAAGCGCCAGCATCTCGAACGGCTCTTGCAATATCCATCACTCTAGACTGGTCCGGAGTGAGTTTGATCACCACCGGGATATTGACGGCTTCACAAACACGCGCAGTCACTTCGGCCGCCACGGCCGCGTCTTGTCCGATCATCGACCCACCATGCACGCCAGGCATCATCGCAGGATGAGGACAACCAAAATTGAGCTCCACCATTGGCAGTCCACAATCCTCGATCGTTCTACTGATATCGATCCAACTCTGAACGGTTTTGCCTCCTGCACTGCCAATCAAATGTGAACCTTGATCTTTCGCATATTCGTTCAACTCCTTGAGGTAAGGCACCCACTCGCGAAAACCAGTGCTGGAGTAGCCCGACCTGCTGTAGAACACAAAATTCTTATTGACTTTACCTTTGATGACTTCGTTCTTTTCATTCAGTATTGCGTATTTGGAATTCTGAGTGAGCCTTGCCATATCTTCGATATCGGTCAGGGTCTTGACGATCATACCCGCCGCGCCAGCATCGACACACTCTCGAATGACTTCCGGGCTATTAGTCGTCTCGATCGAAGCGATCACGATCGGGGATTTAAATTTAATTCCACAGAACTCTAGTGATAGGTCGGCCACGGTAACGCTCCTTTCAATCGACACGTATGGAGAAAGAATACATTGTTTGTATGCTAATTAATAGTGTGCAAACAAAAATTTTTCGCCGAAGGTGTTTTTTTTGAAAGCTACAAGCTATGTCACTGCGGGACAAACCTAGGACTTTTCCTTGTTATCACGCTTACGTGAAGCTATTGGACTGGCAGGAAGAAATGCCTCCCCGTTCGGGCGCAACGAAGTACGACTACTTTCGTTATTTCCCTCCACGAGACGCGACAACAGACCCATGAACTGTTTAGCTTCCTGGACTGATAGCGGACTCAGCAACTCAGTTTGACAATCTTTCATTGCTTTTTCGTGTAGCTTGACGAGCGCGACACCTTTCGATGTTGCAACGCACAGTTTTCTGCGGCGATTGTCATCATCGACGATTCTAGATATCAATTTTCTGGCCTCTAAACGCTTGAGAATCCCTGCGACGTTCGCCCGATCAAGTCCCAACTCTTCGCCAATTGTGAACTGATCGATGTTAGGACGAGTCGCCAATATGCTCAAAAGACCGTACTGAATCGGAGTCATACTTCCGTCCGCCACTTTATCCAGAAACATCGCGACATGAATTTGATGCAGACGACGAACCAAGTATCCCGGACGATCCCAAATCGTGTATCCCTCTGGTTTTTTTAAGGGTTTTTCAGTACTACCCGATACTTTAACGGTGCTTTTCTCGGATAGTTCCGCCACCTTTTTTGCTGGAAATTTCTTTCTAGCGATCATATGACTTCTACCTCCTAAAGGATCTAGCTAGGGAAAGTACCAGATTTTACGATTGCTTAAACCATATTCGTATTCAACCGACGTCTCAATAATCAGGATGCCTGAGATTTGTTTACACGCCACATTGTTAGCCTACTAATTAATATTGTTGATTTTTTTGAAGTGTGTCAGTATGCTGAAAAAAATAATAGAAAGAAACGCGGTGGTTTGCGGTTGATACTTCATACAAATTTGTAGTTTGTTTGCTATTCGTCTCTCACTAAGGAGCAGCTCATGCAACGACGTAAATTTCTCACCGGTGCCGCGTCTATATCTGGCGTTGGTCTATCCACCCTAGCTGTTCCAGCCATTGCCCAGTCTTCACCTGCGGTTAAGTGGCGAATGTCAACGAGCTGGCCGAAAAGTCTCGACACTATTTATGGATCTGCCGATGAGCTGTGTAAGCGCGTTTCAGCGTTAACCGACGGCAAGTTTGATATTAGAGCCTTTCCTGGAGGGGAAATCGTTCCTGTCCCTCAAAATATGGATGCCGTGGGAAACGGGACCGTCGAATCCAATCATGTGCTGAGTACTTTTTATGTTGGAAAAAATACTGCGCTTGCTTTTGACACAGGCCTTTCTTTTGGAATGAATGCGAGACAACATAACTCTTGGCTTTTGTACGGTGGAGGTATGCCAGCTCTTAGAAAGCTTTATGCGAAATACGGAATCATGAACTTTACCTGCGGCAACGTTGGTGTTCAGATGGGCGGGTGGTTTAGAAAGGAAATCAAAACCGTCGCCGATCTCAAGGGATTGAAAATGCGCATCGGTGGCATCGGCGGCATGGTCATGAGCAAACTTGGCGTCGTTCCACAACAAATTCCTGCTGGCGATATTTATTCGGCCTTGGAAAAAGGGACGATGGATGCTTCAGAGTGGATCGGTCCTTATGACGATGAAAAACTTGGGCTAAACAAGGTCGCGCCTTTCTACTACGCACCTGGCTGGTGGGAGGGCAGTGCATCCATTACCACCATGGTCAATCAGAAAGCATATGACGCGCTTCCACCACTGTATAAGGCAGCTTTTGATGTAGCCTGTAACGAACAAAACCTGAAGATGCTGGCGCACTACGATGCCGTAAATCCTGGCGCCTTACGCAAACTGATTGCGGCAGGTGCTCAGTTGCGTTATTTCCCGCGCGACGTGATGGATGCAAGCTATAACGCTTCTCAAGAATTATGGACCGAGCTAACACAAAAAAATCCTGATTTTGCTGCAATCTTTCCGGAATGGAAAAAGTATCAACAAGAAGAAGCGAGCTGGTTCAGAATCGCCGAAAGCTCCTTGGATAACTACACATTTGCCGCCGTAACGCGTCGCTGATTCTCTCTCAACCGATCGAACCATGCGTGACCATCGTCACACTGAAACGCGCAACAAGCCACAAGGAATTGGCGCGCGCGTTCAGCGCAAAGAAGATTCCCGACACCTCCACGGCAAAGGAAACTTTGTCGCGGATATGTTTTTACCCGGAATGTGTGAAGTTGCTTTTCTGCGCAGCCCGGTGGCCCATGCGTTAATTGGCAAGATCAATATTCCTGAACAATACGCATCCAGCATCTTCACCAGAGAGATGTTGGATGCACTTGACATCACAGCCGACTCCACATTGCCGACATATCAATCCTCAACGCAACCACCCCTCGCCCAAGGTAAGGTTCGCTTTGTAGGTGAACCAGTTGCGATGGCTTTTGCTACATCCCGCGCCGAGGCCGAAGACCTACTAGAAGAGGTGCGTATTGATTATGATGATTTGCCGATTTATGCAGACGTTCATTCATCCCGCACAGCAACAGAGCATTTTGTTCATGATGATTGGAATAACAATACCTTTTTGACACTCCACGCTGATCGTGATTTTGAAAAGCATTCCGCCCCAGCAGAAGTAATTGTCAATAGAAAAATAACACTTGCACGTCAGTGCATGGTGCCGATGGAAGGCAAGGCCGTACTTGCTTATTGGGATCATCAGGCCGATCAGTTGGTCATCGTCAGCGCCACCCAAGTCCCCCACATGATTCGTACAGCGATTGCGCTGTTTCTCAAGATGGATCAAGGACAGGTCAGGATTATCTCCCCAGATGTTGGCGGCGCATTCGGTTACAAGTGTGTCCTGCAACAAGAGGAGCTTTGCGTCGCATGGCTCGCAAAAAAACATAAAAGACCTTTTCGCTACATAGAAGATCGACGAGAGCACCTTATTGCCGGTGCGAACACACGTGAACATCATTACGATATGACGGTCTATGCTGACAAGACCGGCAGAATACTAGCGTTGGACGCTCGGATCACCATCGATGGTGGAGCATATTCAGTTTGGCCTTTCACGATCGGCCTCGAGCCTGGACAGGCTATCGGCAATTTACCCGGACCATACGACTTCAAAGGATATCGCTGTATTTCTGAATGTATTGCTACAAACAAACCTGGATTTGTTCCCTACCGCGGCGTCGCACGAACTGGCGTATGTTTTGCCATTGAAATGACTATCAATGCGCTCGCAGACGCAGTTGGGCGAGAGCCATGGGAAGTCAGACTCGACAATCTGGTGAAATCCGAGCAAATGCCCCATATCAACGTCACAAATAAACACTTTGATAGCGGCGACTATCCCTCAAGCGTCAGGCGAGCTCTTGAAATGATCGATATCAAACGCATCAGAGAGGAACAGCAGTCACCGCGAGCTGACGGAAAGTTGCTTGGTTTTGGAATGGCTACCTATACCGAACAGGCAGCGCACGGGACTTCAGTCTTCGCCGCGTGGGGTACTCCTGTTATTCCAGGTTTCGATCAAGCTTTTGTCAAAATCACACCCGATGGCGGCCTTGAGATAAGAATTGGAGTTCATTCTCACGGACAAGGAATGGAAACTACTTTTGCACAAATTGCCAATGATGTGCTGGGCATTGATCTCAATCGTATCCGTCTGATACACGGAGACACTGGTCAAACGCCTTTCTCCACTGGAACCTATGCCTCTCGGTCATTGGTTATGTCTGGTGGCGCCGTGGCTCAGGCCAGTAAGATACTGCTCAAACGTGCTTTCAAAATCGGTGCTCACCTCCTTGGCACTCATGTAGACAATGTCGTATTGGAAGGTTCGAATTTCATCTGGGGTGATAAGACCGTTTCTATCGCAGATATCGCTGAAGCCTGGTACCTGAGCCCTCAACGCTTGCCGTCCGATGCGGACCCTGCCGGTTTAGAAACGACTGTTGGTTATAAACCACGCGTTGACACAGGGTGCTTTACATATGCAACTCATGCTGCGGTGGTCGCCGTCGACCCAGAACTTGGTAGCGTAGAAATTCTCGATTATGTCTGTGTCGAAGACTGTGGGGTAATGGTCAACCCTATGGTTGTCGAGGGGCAAACAATTGGTGGAATTGTGCAAGGAATAGGCACAGCCATGTTTGAAGAAACACCTTATGACAGTTATGCACAACCCCTCGCATCTACTTTTGCGGATTACATGATTCCGGGAGCATCAGAATCTCCAAAAATTCGTGTGGATCACTTTGAAACGCCCTCGCCCCACACTGAATTTGGTGCGAAAGGAATGGGCGAGGGCGGAGCGATCGCCCCCCCAGCGGTTATTTTCGGAGCCATCAATGATGCACTCAAACCGTTAGGCGCGACGGAGTTGTTGGACACACCCGTCACACCAAGAAAGATCCTCAACGCACTGCATCAGAAAAATACGAAAACAGCAACATCAGAGAGGAGTTCGTCATGAAAGCGGCGCGCTTCGAATATGAGAGAGCCTCCTCACTTTCAAAAGCGCTTGAGGTTTTAAGCAATAATGGCTTAGACACCAAAGTAATGGCTGGCAGTCAATCACTTGGGCCCATGCTGAATTTACGTCTTGCTCGACCTGACTCCGTAATTGATATTTCTACATTACGCGAACTAAAAAAAGTGACCCAAGAGGGTGCATTGCTTAAAATAGGTTCTGGACTGACACACGCAGAAATTGAAGACGGTATAGTGGATTTATTAAAGGGTCACCCTTGGCAGTACGTTGCATCGTCGATCGCTTACCGATCAGTTCGAAACCGTGGAACCATAGGTGGCAGTATCGCCCATGCGGATCCCGCTGCAGACTGGGTACTTGCATCCACTGCAATGAATGCCGAAATCGAAATTGCATCCGCGAAAGGCATGCGACGTGTCCCAATTAATGAGTTTATGCTGGGCGCATATACAACTGTTCTCGCCGAGCAGGAAATCATCACCGCAATCATCATTCCTGCAATGAATGATCAATCGAGATGGGGTTATTTTAAATTCTGCAGAAAAATCGGTGAATTCGCTGATGCCAGTTGCGCAGCTTATTTTGATCCGGAGAATAAAACTGCGAATATTTCTGTTGGAGCGTTGGATGGTGCACCACGATCCCTTTCCGGGCTAGCAAAAATCATCGCAAAAGATGGTTGGTATTCAATCAGTCGAGACATCATCTCGGAACACGTCTCACTCAATCTTCCAGAGCTCGATGAACTAGATCAAAAATTATTTACCACAGTGATTAGTCGCTGTTTAGATCGTGCGTTCAAAATCGAGAGACAAGCATGACGAATCGGCTATCACTAAAGATTAACGATCGTCAGGTCGTTCATGAAGTCTTTCCTCGCATGCATCTTGGGGACTTTCTTCGTGAAAAGGAAAACCTGACCGGTACTCATCTTGGCTGCGAACATGGGGTCTGCGGTGCCTGTGTCGTATTGCTTGATGGGCAGCCCGTACGTTCATGCATTACCTATGCAGTAGCATGCGAAGGGAGATCCGTCACGACCATCGAGGGTTATGATGGCGACCCAGTGATGAACAGACTTCGCGTTGCTTTTTCATCGCACCATGCGCTCCAGTGCGGCTACTGCACTCCTGGAATGTTGGCGACGGCCCGAGATATTGTTATTAGGATTCCTAACGCATCTGAGCGCATCATCAGGGCAGAACTGTCCGGAAATCTCTGCCGGTGCACAGGCTATGTCGGTATTGTAGAAGCCATCCTTTCAGTACTTGAGGAGCTAAGGGTAAAGCCAGATCCTTCGGTTGAAGCACTTCGTCAAGGTCGCAAGCCAATAGATCAATCAGCCATACTGGATCGCCCCGCGGTGGCTGAGAAAGTCTTTCAGAACTTTGAGGCGGGTAATGCACAACCCCTACAAGTCGGTGCATCTGGACAAACCCACAAATCCACAGCATTGAAATCAACGCCAAATCTGACAAACCAAAACAATACTGAAATTTTAGAAAACTTTGACGTACCATTTCCCGTAACTAGAGTTTGGGCGTTCATGATCGATCTCCCGGCGATTGCTCGATGTTTGCCGGGCGCATTTATTTCTTCGATAGAAGCCGAGCAAGTGAAGGGGGGGCTTTCCCTCAAATTCGGACCCATGCAAGCGGCCTTCGATGGCACCGCCACTCTTTCAATTGACCAAAATACTCATACCGCCACGCTCAATGGTGCGGGCCAGGATCGACTCAGTAACTCTCGTGCAACTGGAAATATCTCTTACCGCATTGAGTCTTTAGGTGACCAGAGATCCCGCGTTCACATCACTATGTCATATGGTCTTCAAGGACCGCTCGCTCAGTTCTCAAGATCAGGGATCGTCAAGGATTTCGTGCGGCGCATGATGAAGATATTTGCCGAGAATATTGAGCAATCACTGACGCACCCGGAGATTGATCTGACAAACAAGCGAAAAAATATTCGCCCAATCGCATTATTCTTTGGAATCATTTGGGATCGTTTACTCACACTGCTTTCGTTCAAGAGCAAACCATGAAATTTTTACTTGGTTTATCTCGCTTAATTGATCGCCTGAACGAATTCATTGGTGGTGTCGTGATTTGGATCTGCCTGATTGTCGTTCTTGTAAGCTCCGGCAATGCGGTCATTCGAAAGATTTTTGATAGCAGCTCTAATGGATGGCTCGAACTTCAGTGGTATCTATTCGGTGCGCTGTTTTTACTTTCATCCGGTTATACGCTCCTAAGAAATGAGCATGTCAGAGTTGATATCTTGTCCTCTAAGCTCACTCGAATTCATCAAATATGGATCGAAATTTTTGGAATTCTGTTCTTTCTATTGCCGATGGCATTACTCATCATGTTTTTGTCATGGCCTGTCTTTACTGAAGCCTATATACAAAATGAGCAATCCTCTAACGCTGGAGGACTAGTTCGATGGCCCGCAAAGTTACTAATACCCATCGGCTTTGGACTACTTGTGCTGAGTGGATTTTCACATTTGATCAAATGTGTCGGATTTTTATCAGGGAAATGTCCAGACCCGATATTGAAGCATCAGGGTCAAACCTCGGAGGAAGCGCTCGCGCAAGCGATCTTATCCAATACCAAAATTGAAAATCACTTGAGCGTATCCCCGGCGGTAGGTCTTTCCCCTTCTGACCAAGAACATTCACCTAAGGTGTGAAACTTCCATGATCGAGTTCTTGACCGCCAATCTAGCGCCCGTCATGTTTGTGACACTTTTCCTACTTCTCCTCTTGGGCTTTCCGGTTGCCTTTTCTCTAGCTGCGAACGGACTGTTATTCGGCTTGATCGGAATCGAACTTGGGCTAATGACTCCTGCGATCTATCAGGCTCTACCTCAACGTGTATTTGGCATCATTTCAAACGACACCTTGCTTGCAATACCGTTTTTCACTTTCATGGGTCTTGTGCTTGAGCGCTCCGGTATGGCGGAGGATCTACTTGAAACAATCGGCCAGCTTTTTGGTTCTATTCGAGGGGGTTTGGCGATTGCAGTGATTCTTGTGGGCGCAATGCTAGCAGCGACGACCGGTGTTGTTTCAGCTTCGGTAATCTCCATGGGGCTTATTTCTTTACCCATTATGTTGAGGTATGGATATGACAGAAGATTCGCGACAGGAGTAATCGCAGCCTCTGGCACGTTGTCACAAATCATTCCACCCTCACTTGTTCTGATTGTCTTGGCCGATCAACTTGGGCGATCCGTCGGCGACATGTACCGAGGTGCATTTTTACCTGGTCTTGGTTTAGTTCTGGCTTACATTCTATATACGTTCGTTTTAGCTTTTTTTCGTCCTGCATCTGCACCGGCCATTCCCGAATCTTCTCGAACATATTCCGAGCCAACAGGATCTCGTGGAACGCGCTCGCTATCTGTACTTATGCTCATCTCTATCACTGTCGCATTAATATTCGGCAAGATATTCATATCGGAGAGCGCACCTATTGATGAACGAATCGTGATGATTGTTCTTGTGTGGGGTTCGGTTGCTTTTGTTCTTGCGCTGATCAATAAACTTCTCAACTTGAGTTTATTATCGAAAATCGCGGAGCGCGTCACTTTTGTGATGATCCCACCACTCGCGTTGATATTTCATGTTTTGGGAACCATTTTCATCGGCGTTGCCACACCGACTGAAGGTGGCGCAATGGGCGCAGTGGGTGCAATCCTGATGGCAATATCGCGCAAACGACTTTCCATGCCATTGTTGCGTCAAGCCATGGATACGACCACTAAACTTTCCTGCTTTGTAATCTTTATTCTGATCGGATCCACAGTTTTTAGCCTGACATTCCGAGCCGTAGATGGCGATCTCTGGGTTGAACATCTATTAATCAATATGCCCGGAGGTCAAACGGGCTTTCTGATTGTTGTGAGCATCTTGACTTTTGTGCTGGCTTTTTTCTTGGATTTCTTTGAGTTGGCATTTATCATCGTTCCGTTACTCGGACCGGTCGCGGACAAGATGGGGATAGATCTTATATGGTTCGGCGTTCTCCTCGCTGTCAATATGCAGACATCCTTCATGCATCCACCCTTTGGTTTCGCTCTGTTTTACCTCAGATCGGTCGCACCAAAATTTGATTACACAGACAAAGTAACTGGCAAAAAAATTGCGCGTGTTACGACTGGTCAAATTTACTCAGGATCCATTCCGTTCATAATCATTCAACTGATCATGGTGGCGATCGTTCTAGCTTTCCCCGGAATGGTGACTCACTATAAAAACGACGCTTCGACGGTCGATCCTGCTACCGTCGACTTAAATATTCAGGGCAATCCTTACGAGAACCCTGATCCAGCGACAGATCAGGATCCCAGCAAAGCTTTTAGATAAGCGCTTGCATCAGCGTTCTAAATATTTGAGCTTATCGGGCTTTCCATTCCACTCTTCGGCATCTTCTGCGGAAGGCTTGGAGGCGGAAATACTCTCAAATATAGGGGCTAATTCTGCATTGAGCTGCGCAAATTTTATTTGATCGGGAGGCAAATCTTCCTCCGCAAAAATAGCATTCGCCGGGCACTCTGGAATGCACACAGCGCAATCAATGCACTCATCCGGATCAATCACTAAAAAGTTTGGCCCTTCTCGGAAACAGTCCACTGGGCACACATCGACGCAATCAGTAAATTTGCACTTTATACAATTCTCAGTGACGACATGAGTCATGGATTTCATCCTAACAATAAGTGCACTAACAATAAGTACACTAACAATTAAATTTTAACGAAAATATGATTAATTTGCGACAGAGTTAAGTAATTAATTAATTTGTATTTTGCAAATTTTTCCTCATCAATTCCCTTTTTTGTCGCCCAACAAATCAGCATTTTGATACACACTCTTTTTTTAAGGGCAAGTGAATCATCTCTTTACCTCTACGCGTTTAATTCTTATTTAATGCATAATCACGAATAGACATATTGTCTGAAATCGTGGGGACACATTATGAAAAAAAACTTTGCTCGGCTGCTTTTGTCTGGTTTCACAGCAACCTTGATATCGCTCTCAAGCTTATCAATCGCAGCTGAAACTGGATTGCCGCAAACAATCAAACTTATCGTGCCTTTTACGACCGGAGGCAGCAATGACATTTTTGCCCGGGCGCTCAGTGAACAATTAAGTGCGAAGCTCGGCTCGACAGTGATCGTGGATAACAAGCCTGGCGCGGGCGGTGTTGTTGGAGCCGCTGAAGTCGCGCGGGCGAAACCGAATGGCGGAACCTTGCTTTTCAGCTCGAACTCGTTCGTGACCCGTGCCGCAGTCGATACCAATTTGCCCTTCAACCACCGCACTTCTTTTACACCGGTCGCAATGGTGGCCCAAGGTGCGCTTCTTTTAGTGGTCGCCAACCATACGCCCTATAAAACGACGGCCGACCTCGTCAAAGACGCGGCTAAAAAACAAGTGAATTATGCGACTGCGGGCATCGGCTCGATTGCCCACCTGAGCACGGAGCTTATGAATTCCATGGCAGGTATTCAAATGACCCACATCCCATACAAGGGCATTTCTCCCGCGCTGACAGACATGGTGGGAGGTCGCGTTGAAGCACTGATCGCGACACCGGCATCAGTGGGGGGTGCTTTGCGGGCCAATCAAGTCCGTCCAATCGCAGTCACCACCTCGACCCCTTCTCCGTTTTATCCCGAACTGCCTCCAATGGCACAGGCCATTCCGGGGTACTCCGTGGATGTCTGGTGGGGTGTGCTCGGACCAGCCGGAATGCCTCAGGCAATTGTTGACCGGCTGAATCAAGCAATCAACGAGGTTTCACAATCCCCGAAAATGAAGGAGATCTTTTCAAAAGAAGCTGCCGTTCCTTACATCATGTCTGCCAAGGAATTTGGGACTTATATGAATCAAGAGCTCGACAAATGGCAAAAAGTTGCAAAAGAGAGAAACATCAAGCTCACAGACTAACTGGCCAACACCATAAGAAGCATAAGAACTATTTCTTTGTCGAAAAACTCACTTTCGCAGTGTGCTTGTATGGCGGTGAAAACACAGTGTGATCACCGCCACATTTTTTTGTAATGGCTGCAGCGGCGTTCATGACCAAGGGTAAAAATTCCTTGAAAACCTTGCGATCAAAACGAAAGACCGGCATCCCCAGGGAAATCGAACAAATCAATGTCTGTTTGGGTCCAAACACTGGACAAGCGATGGCTGCCGCTTCGGAGCCACGCTCGGATAGCGAGACGGAGTAATAAGCCTCGCGAATGATATCGAAACGCTCCCCCTTTTCACCGGAAAATGCCAACAAAACTTTTCCGGCAGCACCTTTGTCAAGCTCGACTCTCTCGCCTTCTCTGACGTGCATCCTGACAGCTCTTGGCTGCACCATACGGTGCAAACAAATCCGATCATTACCCTCGCGGATATAAATTGCAACCGTCTCTTTGGTATCTCTGACTAACGTCCTGAGCACTGGCGCAGCGTAATCCCATATCCGAAATGTCTCCTGATAAAGCATGCCCAGATAAAAGGGCGTCGCGCCAAGCATGAACCTCCCGTCGGCCAATCGGTTGAGGAAACCGGCATGCTCCAGAGACTCGCATAAACGCAAGATCGTGCTGTGATAGAGACCTGTCGCAGCGGAGATTTCTGCAAGCGTCATGCCCTCGACGCTTTTGTCGAACGCCAGCAGGATTGAGAGGGCACGGTTGACGGCTGCGACACCGGGTTCTTTCTTTTTAATGACCATTCATCGACTCTGGAAATGAAAACAGACATACTTTCTATTTTTGATATGATAGATCATCGAAGAATTTCCCACCATATTCAATTGATTGCAGACCGCACCGATGACTGACCAACTTATTTTCGATGTTCATGAAAAAATCGCGACGATACGATTAAATCGTCCGGAAAAATACAATGCCTTTACTGCTGAAATGCTGGCAGCGTGGGCGCAGGCGTTGCGCGAAGCCTCCACTCGCGAAGATGTGCACGTAATTGTTGTCACCGGTACTGGAAAAGGCTTTTGTTCTGGCGGCGATGTCGGCAACATGCACAACCGCAAAGAGGACAGTGCCTATAGCCGCAAGCTTTTCCTGTCCGATCACGTGCATCAGATTCCGCTCACACTCGAGACCATCGACAAGCCTGTGCTCATCGCAGTCAACGGCGTCGCAACAGGCGCCGGCATGGACATGGCATTAATGGGCGATATCCGTATTGCCGCGCGCAGCGCGCGCTTTGCCGAAACTTACGTCAAAGTAGGTCTTTTTGCAGGTGACGGCGGAACATGGTACTTGCCTCGCATCGTAGGCATGTCCAAAGCACTCGAGCTTTTTTGGACAGCGCGCTTTGTCGACGCGGATGAAGCCTTGAGCCTGGGAATTGTCAACAAAGTCGTCGATGACGACCAGCTGATGCCAGCGACCTACGAAATGGCGGGTCAGATTTCTGCGCAGCCCCAACTCGCTGTCAGAATGATGAAACGCGCGGCCAAGCAAAGCATGGCGATGGACTTGAGGACGCACCTCGAAATGGCCTCTTCGCATATGGCTGCGATGTATTCCACCGAAGATCATAAAGAAGCGGCTACCGCCTTCAAAGAAAAACGTCCTCCAGTTTTTACAGGACGTTAATCAACGGTTCTGTTAATGAACGGTTCAATTTATTAAATATTCATATCGCTCTACAAACAGATTTTGGAGAAATGCAATGGATCTGCAAGCTTGTACTGATGGCCTCGACAGTGATGAAGTGATGATTCAGGATTTGGTCGCGAAATTCGTCGATCAGGAACTGATGCCACTTGAAACAGCCGTTTTAGAGCGCGAAATCAAAGGCGAACATCTCACACTGACCAAGGAAGAAGAAGCGCCTCTGCTCGAAAAATGCAAAGAACTCGGTCTCTGGGCACTTGACGCACCCGAGGAGTATGGTGGGGCCGGGTTATCCAGCGTGACCCTGGTCGCACTCAACGAGGAAATTGGTCGCACTGTGACGCCGTTCTCATTTCCGCCAGATTCACCCAACTTGCACATGTTGATGGCGACGGCAACCGAAAGTCAAAAAATCAAATACCTCGAACCCTACGCGGCTGGCACAGCGAAATCAGGCATTGCCATTTCAGAACCCAATGCGGGTGGCGATCCGTCAGGCATGATTACGCGCGCCGAACGTGATGGTGACTCCTGGGTGATCAACGGACGCAAGATCTGGGTCAGCCGGATGAAAAGCGCAGACTTTACTGTTGTCATGGCGCGTGTCGGCCAAGGCAAACGTCACGAAGGCATCACCGCCTTTATCGTGGACCGTGGCACGCCGGGTTTTAACGTGTTGCGCGAAATACCGATGCTTGCGGGACACAGAACCTACGAAATCGCTTTTGAAGACTGCCGCATCCCTGCAGAAAACTTGCTCGGGGCGATCGGCGAAGGCTTTGCGCCGATGCAATTACGTCTGAATATTCGCAGACTGCAGATGGGCGCCTGGTGTATTGGCATGTGCCGCAGAGCGCTTGAAATGATGAGCTCGCACGCCAAACAGCGCACGACCTTTGGCGCCTTGCTTTCAGATCGTCAAGCCATTCAATGGTGGATCGCCGACGGCGTCACCAAAATGCACGCCTGCCGCCTGATGGTGCGTGATGCGGCACGCAAACTCGATCTTGGACAAGATATCCGCACCGAAGCTTCCATGATCAAAGTTTACGCCACTGAACTCGCAACCGAAGTACTGGATCATGCAATGCAAACGTTTGGTGCGATGGGCGTCACTAAAGAACTGCCTCTGCATTTGATGGCTCAAAAAGCACGTGTCATGCGTGTCTACGAAGGACCCAGCGAAGTTCATCGCATGTCAATCGCCAAGAAAATTTTGAAAACCGTCAAGTAATGCCCATGAACAGTGCATCTCAAACCAACGCCGCGAGCAAGCCTCTTGATGGCATCACGGTCATCGATTTGACCCAGATCTATCAAGGTCCTTATGCCACCTTTTTAATGGCCAAGGCAGGTGCGAATGTCATCAAGGTCGAACCCATCATGGGGGAGCCTTCACGCATCCGGGCAAAAGTCAGTGGCGGCGCGTCGCTGCCAATGGCAATGCTCAATGTGAATAAAAAAGGGATCACACTTAATCTGAAAACAAGCAAAGGCAAAGAGTTATTCAAAAGACTCATTGCCGATGCAGATATTGTTGTGGAGAATTTCACGCCAGGCGTGATGGATCGCCTCGGGTTAGGCTGGGAAGTCTTGCATCAAATCAATCCGAGGCTCATATACGGCTCTGGAACAGGCTACGGTCTTTCCGGGCCTGACAAAGACAATCAAGCGATGGACGTGACGATTCAGGCATCCTCTGGTGCGATGAGTGTCACGGGTGATCCCGATGGTCCTCCACTTCGCTCTGGCTCCTCATTTATAGATTTTCTGAGCGGCGTCCATCTTTACGCAGGGATCATCACCGCACTCTTTGAACGCACCCGCACGGGTTTGGGACGTCTCGTCGAAGTCTCCATGCAGGAAACTGCCTATCCCACGATGGCTTCCAATCTAGGATTGGTGTATCGATCCAAAGGCAAAGTTCCCCAGCGCGTGGGTAACCGTCATGGCGGTTTGGCGCTTGCGCCTTACAACGTCTACGAAGCAAAAGACGGTCACATCGCGATCGTATGTGCGACCGAAGATCACTGGGTCAAGATTTTAAAATCCATGGGTCGAGAGGATCTGGTGACGGATGAACGATTCTCCACCAACAAGGTCAGAGTTGAAAATATCAAACGCACCGACGATTTTGTCGAGGCGTGGACGCGCACCATTACGCGTAGTGAGCTTTTCAAACTTAGCAAAGAGTTTGGATTTCCTGCCGCGCCAGTACGCGACCTGATCGAGGTCATGAATGATCCACATATGCATGCGCGCGGACAACTCGAATGGTTTGATGATCCCGACCTAGGCCGCGTTGTGCTGCCTGCCAGCCCTCTCATCATTCACGGTGCCGAACGCGTCAAAACTGTTGCAAGTCCGTCGCTCGGACAACATAATGAAGAAATCTATGGCGGAAAGCTTGGCCTGAGTCAGACGGAATTACAAGCACTCATGGCAGAAGGCGTGATTTGAGCGCCCACAGACTTTAAACGCCATCCAGTATTCACCCAGGGAGACAAAATTGAAAACCATAATTGAAACCTTCGCAGAGCACTTTTCAAACTCGACGTTTGAGCAGCTGCCTCCAGCGGTTGTGCATAAAACCAAGCTCTTGATCCTTGATTACCTGGGTGTATCAATCGCTGGATTAAAGATGGATTTCCCGCGCATGACGATCGACTATCTGCGCAGTCTCGAAGGCGTTGGACAATCCACGCTCATGGGCTCGACACGCAAAGTGCCTGCCATTCATGCCGCACTGGGTAATGGCGTGGCAGCGCATGCCCTGGATATGGATGACGGTTTTCGTTACGGCGGCGTCCATGCGGGCGTTGCCGTGATTCCTGCGGCTCTAGCGCTCGCGGAGTCCCTTCAGCTCAGTGGCAAACAGTTGATCCTTTCGATTGTCTGCGGCTATGAAATCGTGAACCGAATTTCAAAAGCGATGAATCCCTCCCATCTAGGGCGTGGATTTCACACCACAGGCACCATCGGCGTATTGGGTGCTGCAGCAGCTTGCGGCGTACTTGCCAAGCTCAACAAAGAGCAAATGGCGAGCGCATTAGGCATGTCTGCGCTTCAGGGTGCCGGACTGCTGGAGATCCTCAACGATGGCGCAATGGTCAAGCCCTTGCACCCTGGTAAAGCCGCCATGGCGGGCATCCTCTCGGTCGAACTGGCCAAACGCGGCGCCAAGGGTCCCCTGACAGCACTCGAGGGTGAAAAAGGACTGTTCAAAGCGATGGCCGATGGTGTCAAGACAGACGGGCTTTTCGATGGGCTCGGCTCTGATTTCTACATCATGGGTCAGTACATCAAATTCCATGCTGCCTGCCGACATATCCATCCTGCGATCGATGGTCTGCTTGACATCATGCGCAAAGAAAATCTTTCTTATCAAGAAATCGATGCGCTGAACATCACCACGTATCCCGTCGCGATCAGTTTTTGCGGCACTTCATCCCCTCCCGAAACTGCAGAAGCTGCGAAATTCAGCCTCGCCTCCTCATGTGCGATGGCCGCTTTCTATGGGGATGCCGGCGAAGAGCGATACTCTTTAGACACGATTCAGAATCAGGAAATTAAAAAGCTCGCGACACGCGTCACGAGTGCTGCGAACTCCCGTTGGGCAGATGCTTATCCTCGCGAACGTGGCGCGAACATTGAATTGAAAACAACCAAAGGGCAAAAATTCTCGACGGAGGTGCCACTTTCCAAAGGTGAGCCTGAGAACCCCGCCAGTGACGAAGATTTTGTTCGTAAATATCAGCAAAACGTCGTGTCACAAGACAAATCCTTGAGTGATCAAATTCTGGATATGACGCTCACTCTGGAAACACAACAAGTTTCACCGCTCGCGACGTTATTAGGCAAGCTTCAGGGGAACTGAGATGAAACAGAACGTCGCAGCGATTATTAAAAGATTGCTCTTCCTCTGTTCCCTCTCGGTAAGTTGCGCATGGGCCGCTTTTCCGGATAAGCCTGTCACACTGGTCGTGCCCTTTGCTCCTGGCGGATCGAACGATATTGTCGCGCGACAGCTCGCTAAACAGTTGACAGCGCAGTGGGGCCAGCCAGTCATCATTGAAAACAAACCAGGTGCTGGAACCGCGATCGGTGCTGCTTACGTTGCAAAACAGCGTAATGATGGATACACATTGCTTGTTGCGTCCTCGACCTTCACGATGGCGCCTGCCGTGAATCCGAAACTTCCCTTCGATCCTGCTCGGGATTTCACTCCCGTCGCCATGATCGGGGAAGTCCCTCTGGTCTTGGCTGCCAAACCGAACGCTCCAGGCAAAAACGCGCAAGAGTACTTCGCTTATCTGAAGCGTACGCCCAATTTGAACTACGGTGCGACAGGTGTGGGCAGCATCCAGCACTTTGCCGGGGTCATGCTCAGTCAGGCATTGGGCAACAACATGGGTGCCGTTCAGTACAAAGGTGGCGGCCCTGCCATGACAGACACCATGGGCGGTCATATCGAGTTTTCGATTGGAAGTATGACGCAGGTCCTGCCTCAATTAAGAAACGGCACGTTGAGAGGAATTGCGGTGACAAGTCCACAACGCTCAGAGGCGGCTCCCGAGCTACCCACTTTTCAAGAGGCTGGTATTCCGGGCTATGAGATTCAGCAGTGGTGGGGGCTACTCGGTCCCGCCAACATGGATCCTAAAACCCAATCTTTTATTAATGCGTCTGTGAATCAAGCCCTCAAGTCCGATGAGCTGGTGAAATTTCTGGCTACAGATGGCGGCAAGACCAAGCCCATGAGCGTAGCCGACTTTACCAAACTCGTTCACGATGGCTTGAAACGTTGGGCTGAAGTGGCAAAACAAACTGGGATTACTGAGCAATAACGAGACAATGATGAGCTTAACCGTCACACCCATCCGACCTGATTTTGGCGCAGAAGTCAGCGGTCTCGATCTTTCAGCGCCCCAGACCCCTGACATCAAGCGTGAACTCAATGCGTTACTGGCACGCTATGCCGTACTGGTCTTTCGTCACCAGTCTCTTTCGCCACCACAATTCATGGCCGCTGCTGAAAACTTTGGGGAGCTGATGGATCAGCAACTCAAAAAGTATGTATTGCCAGATTATCCAATGGTCGGCTGCAATTCGACAGATGATCTACCGCGTAAAAATGGCAAGTTACAGGTTCGCGGCGAAAATTATCATACGGATCACTCAAACGAAAGATGCCCTCCAAAAGCCACAACCCTGCACGCACTTCAAGTTCCACCAAGCGGCGGCGACACGCAGTTTGTCGATGTCAGGCAAGCTTACGATGATCTGCCCACAACGCTGAAAGAGAAAATCAGAAACCTTTACTCTTTGCACGTCCACCAAAGTAGTCGCAGTCCTCGTGAGCTGACTAAACTCAGTCCAGAGGATCTTGCAAAGATACCTACGGCCCTTCAACCTCTCGTGATCAAGCACCCGGGAAGTGGTCGCCCTGCGCTATATCTGAATACCGGCCGTATGGAAGGAATAGACGGGATGGACCCCGACCAAGGTTATGCCCTGATCGAAGACCTTTAGCGTCGAGCCACCCACACACGCTACGAATATCGTCACAAGTGGCGAGTCGGAGATATGGTGATTTGGGATAACCAAGCCGTCATGCATCAAGCGAACGCGGATTATGATCCAGAGCAAAAGCGCTTTCTTTACCGCTTGATGATCAAGGGTGTCGCACTTACGCCTGCTCTGGCCTAATGACTACGTTGGATTAAGACGCGTCTGCAACGCATTTTTTAACTGAGGCGTCTTTAGCTGCGCCATACAGGGGCTTGCCATCTTTGCTCAATGCTTTGGCTTCACATGCTGCAGCCTTGGAAGCAGCGCCTGTTTCACGCTCGCATTTCTGCATGAATGAATTTTTTGCCGCACCCGTCAGAGGTTTTCCCTCCTTACTGACAGCCTTCGCTTCACAGGCGCTCGCAGCTGTTTGCGCATAAGCAGGAACCATCACACACGCTGCGAACAAAGCAAGAATAAGTTTTTTCATCACAATCTCCTTATATTAATATTGAGGTCCTCGGTAAAACCTTTAGCACTGCGCTACACACAACCTATGCTCACTCGAAACACCTGGATTGTCTGCTCGCTGATGAGTTTTGCTATTCAGTTCGATAAAGTCATTCGCGCTCAAACTCTTGACCTCATCTCACTTGGTACTGCCGTTCTGATTGCACTCGTCATGGGCGCGGGCTGGGCTTTCGTTGCCGGATGGATTAGAGACAAACTCATCCCCGGTCTGGCAGAAGATCACGCGCGCAACATTCAAATTGCTTTTGGTTTGTTCTCTCTTTTGTTAATCGCCAGCCTGCTTTACAAACTGTGGGCTGCCTGATTCCACAGCCTCAACTCTGGATTCACGAGATCCTATTCTGTTGTTTTCCGAATAGTCTGCTGCCCACACGAGCGGCACAGTCAGCGCAAAGCCAAAAACAATCAGCGCGATGCTGATGTTCAACGAGTTGAACCAGATTGCCAGGATGTGGGGAGTAGGAAAAGTTACTTTTGACACGGCTGCACTTGCACCAAAACAGTAAATGTATGGGTCAATAGTGCATGGAACAGCTGGGTGTTACAAGGAATTATTAGATTTTTATTGTTTTTTGTATTTCATTTAGACTATTTGAATAGTACTTAGATGCCATTTTTGTGTTGGAATTCTGTCAAAGCCGATCTATCACAGCAAATAAAACTACGGAGTGATTCGAGCCAGATAGTACGAGATATCTTGGAGATCCTGATCAGAAACGCCGTAGACTGAAGCAGCCATGTTGGAGTCACGGCCGACCGCCTGATTGTTTTTGAATTGCTGCATGCTGTGCAACAAATAATCCTCGCGTTGCCCTGCAAGTCTGGGGATTTGGTCGCGACCCAGGTATGTCGGTAGATGACAAATGCCGCAGCGCATACCTTCAACAAGTTTGCCGCCTCGTGCAAATACTGCTGCATCTTTATCGGTCGGTACAGGAGCGAGTGACTTCTCGGAATAAAGTTGCGCGAGCGCAGAAATTTCGGCGTCCGAGACGCCATCGAGCATCCCTTTCATCGAAGGCACGTCACGTACCCCCTCACGGATGAGGACGAGCTGATTTTCCAAAAACAGTTTGGGTTGTGCAGCCAATGAAGGAATACCCTTTTGCTGGGAATTTCCATCCGCGCCATGGCAACCCGCGCACAGCGCCAAGCGCTGTGCGGAGATCTGGGCGAGCGCTGCGGGAGCAGCCACAAGGACCGCTCCCAACAATGCAACGACTCGTAATGCAGACAACATTCGCATGGAATTACTTTTGATAAGTCACGCGATAGATGACGCCGTTCTGCTCATCCGCAACCAACAGCGAGCCGTCTTTCATTTGATGCAGGTAGGCAGGACGACCCCACCATGACTGGTCAGCCTCGTTCATGAAGCCTGTCATGAATGGTTCAACCTTGGCGTTCTTGCCATCCGCATCGGCACGCACTGTGACCACATCAAAGCCGATTTTCTTGGTACGGTTCCAAGAGCCTTTACGAGCATTGAACAAGACGTTTTTGTACTCGGGAGGAAACATGTCGCCCGTGTAAAACTTGACACCCATTGATGAAGCGTGGGGTCCCATCAACGCGACAGGCTGCTCAACACCGGAACACGCATCCGCTTTTTTAATATCAGGATCTGGCAAGTTGCCCTGATGGCAATAAGGGAATCCGTAGTTAGCCTTGAGCTTCAAACGGTTCATCGTGTCGTTTGGTGTGTCATCACCCATCCAGTCACGACCATGGTTACTAAACCAGAGTTCTTTGGTCACTGGGTGCCAGTCAAAGCCAACCGTGTTGCGCACACCGGTTGCCAGAACTTCCATTCCAGAACCATCCGCGTTGTAGCGACGGATCTGCGCGTACTCAGGCGTGGGCAACTCGCAAATGTTGCAAGGCGCACCAAAGGGAACATACAGCTTGCCATCGGGACCAAACGCCACGTACTTCCAGTTGTGATGGGGCAGAGGCGGGAAGTTGAACTTGGCTGTCAGATCGACGGGAGTCGCATTGGGATTTTTTACGATGTCATCGAATCGCAAAACTTTGTCCACAGCAACAACGTAGAGGGATCCGTCTTTATAAGTCGCAGTTGGCTGGTTGAGTTTGTCAATCAGCACCCGCGAAGTACGCGTTTTGCCGTCATCGGTAATCTCATAAATACGACCCAGTGGACGTGTACCGACATAATACTTACCACCCTCACCTTCAGCGATGGCACGACTGCCTGGGATGCTATCCGCCCAGACTTCGACCTTGAAACCAGGTGGTAATTTGATTTTGTCGATTGGCACATCAGCTGCCTTGGTAGCCGTCAATTTGGCCGGCAAAGGTGCCAAGGTAGAGTTGGCCATCGAAGCAGGCATACCCTGTTTCCAGGCTGGTGGGGGGGCTGCAGCGGGAGCAGCGGGTGCAGCGGTCTGCGCTTGAGCAGACATTCCAAAGGCCAGGGCTAATCCCAGGCCGCTTATAGCGCGCAAGTAATTATTCACAGTCGTCTCCGTGACGTTTGATGTTTAAAAAGCTCATCTTTTTTGAACCTACTTGGCGATATTACTAGAATTGAAAGCTTACGGAAATTTTTTTATCGCTTGATTCCGCCTGGAACAAAACAGGCAGAATTAAGTCGTGATGAATCCTAGCTGCACTCACGCCACAGCCCGAGTTCGACAAGTGTCGCCGCCAATACCCCAGCATCTGTGAGGTCATGTCCCGCATTGTCCACGCGAACGAGCTTTGCATGAGGCACCGCGCGCTGGATGGCCTGGCTGTTGGCAAAAGGACAGAGCGCATCCGAGTCTCCATGAACCAAAGTCAAGGGGATCTCTTTCAGGGCGTGAGAGCCAGCCAAAAGATCCGTCCGAACAAAACAATGATGCTTCAGGTAATGGCTCTGAATCCGATAGCGCGCGATCAGAGCCGATTCATCGAGAGGACCCAATACGGGAGCCTGCGCAGGATAAACGTTCATCGCTGTTTCGTAGGCCGCCCAAGCCTGTGCCAGCCGCACCTGTTCAGTGAAATTGTTTTCCATACAAAAGACTTGGTAACCATATTCGAGAACAGTCTGGCCGGAGTCCACAGGCACCAGGGATTTCAAACTGAGCCAACGCTCCCGACAAGCCGTGGGGGGGGACTCCATGAAATTTTCAATTTCTGCTGGAGTGCACAAAAATGGACTGCGCAACAGCATTCTTTCAATGCGCTCTGGATGCGACATCGCATAGAGCAGCGCGAGCGCCCCACCCCATGAGCCGCCCACAACGCTCCATGCCGATAGCCCGAAATGCGTGCGCAAGCGCTCAATATCCGCGATCAAATCTCGGGTTTCGTTCTGCTGGATTCCCCCCTGAGGACGGCTGCGTCCACAACCTCTCTGATCAAACTGGATGATCCAGAAGGCCTCAGGATCGAAAAATCGGCGATGCAGCGGACTCGCCGAACTGCCCGGCCCGCCGTGCAACCAAACCACAGGGGCACCCTCGGGATTACCACTAGTCTGCCAGTGGATCTCGTGCCCGCCGCCCACCGCAAGCCACCCCTGAGCCCGGGGCGGTGTCTCGGGAAATAGCTTAGTTTTCATGTGGTTAACATTTTAAAAAAGTTAATAGATGAAATTGCGTTGATTCTATATACTCATGCGTAATGCCAAACATTGGCGTTGCGAGACCGTCCATTAACCGTACTTCTGGAGACCGCTATGAAATGGGAAACACCATCAGCAATCGATCTGCGTTTTGGTTTTGAAATCACAATGTACATCGCCAATCGCTAATCGTTTTTAAAAGGCCGCGACGAAAGTCCCGGCCTTTCTTCTTTTGAGTTGTGATGCAAATACGCGTGTTAGGCTCCGCTGCCGGCGGAGGATTTCCTCAATGGAATTGCAACTGCCTGAACTGCTCGGGCGTGCGCCAAGGTAGTATCAAAGCACAGGCGCGAACTCAGTCTTCGATCATCGTTGGTAATGGCTCTCAGGATTGGGCGCTCATCAATGCATCCCCGGATATTCTGACCCAGATCAAAAACACACCAGCCCTGCAACCTGCCAGACAGATACGCGACAGCGGAATCGCTGCTGTTGTCTTGATGGACGCACAGGTTGATCATGTGACCGGGCTCATGATGCTGCGGGAAAGAAACTCGCCCTTACCTATTTATGCGACGCGACAAGTTTTTGACGATCTGACAACCGGACTGCCGCTGGTCAAGACACTGGCACATTACTGCACTGTGGATCAGCGCCTCATTCGTCCCGATCAAGAAAGCTTCAGCATCCCGCAGATCGAGGGCATCGCTTTCAAACCGATTACGCTTTCAAGCAAAGCGCCTCCTTATTCTCCCCATCGCCACGACCCGCATCCAGGCGACAACATTGGCTTGCTGATCACTGATCTCGCAAGCGGTCAAAAAGTTTTTTATGCCCCCGGTCTTGGCATGATTGAACCTCAAGTCGAACAGGCGATGAAAGAGGCTGACGTCCTGCTCGTCGATGGGACGTTTTGGACGGATGATGAAATGATCAGTTCCGGTTTGTCCTCAAAGCGCGCAATCGATATGGGGCACCTCGCTCAAACAGGCGCCGGGGGTATGATCGAGGCGTTAGCGCCTTATTCAAACAAACGACGCATTCTGATTCATATCAACAATACCAACCCTATCCTGCGCGAAGACTCGACGCAAGCCATGCAGCTCAAAGCTCTTGGCATCGAAGTCGCCTACGATGGCATGCTGATAGAAACATAGAGATTCGACTATGACCACAAACAAAGCCCCCTGGAGTCGCGAAGAATTCGAAGCCCAGCTTCGCGCGAAAGGCCAGAGCTACCATATTCATCATCCGTTCAATGTGAAAATGAACGCAGGTGAATGTTCTAAAGAACAGATTCGGGGCTGGGTGCTGAATCGTTTTTATTACCAGTGGATTATCCCGATCAAAGACGCTGCCATCATGTCCAACTGCCAGGATCGCGAAACGCGGCGCAGATGGATTTCGAGAATATTGGATCACGATGGCTTTGGCGAATATAAAACCGATACCGAATGCGGTGGACTCGAAGCATGGACACGACTCGGACTCGCTGTCGGACTGGAGCGCGATATGCTTTGGTCCTTGAAGCATGTGGAACCCGCGGTCAAGTTCGCCTGTGACGCCTACGTCAATTTCGCGCGCCAACAGCCCTGGCAAGAATCAATCTGTTCTTCTCTGACGGAAATGTTCGCGCCACAAATTCACAAAGACAGGCTCGCGACATGGCCGACTCACTATCCATGGATCGAAGCCGATGGACTGCATTACTTTCGGTCTCGTATTCCCTTGGCGCAAAGAGATGTCGACCACGGGCTAGAAGTCACACTGAATCACTTCACCACACGGGCTCAACAAGAGCGTGCGCTCGATATCTTGCAATTCAAACTCGACATTCTCTGGTCGATGCTGGATGCAATTGAGAGAGCCTATCCAAAATGAGCTATGAGACTCCGGAGTCACTCCCAGAACGTCCAAGACTCAACCGGCTATTTCGCCTGCAATGGGAAGAGGCGCAGCAAGCCTATGTTCTCTTATATCCAGAGGGCATGGTCAAGCTCAATCTGAGTGCGGCCGAGATTCTGAAACGCTGCGACGGAGAGCACACTCTTGACGAACTCATCTCCGAACTTGAACAAGCCTTTGGCGAAAAAGATTTACGAGATCCCGTCGAGGGCATGCTACGCGCGGCGTTCGAAAAAAACTGGATCCAATAGGATTTAGACGAACGCATATGATTCAGCCTGCCATCAATCCACCCTTCTGGTTACTCGCTGAACTGACCTATCGCTGCCCGTTGCATTGCGTGTTTTGTTACAACCCGCTGAACTACGCAAACATCAAAAACGAGCTGAGCACCGCGGAGTGGATTCGCGTCATGCGAGAGGCGCGTGCTTTGGGTGCGGCTCAACTTGGTTTTTCCGGTGGCGAGCCTTTGCTGCGTGACGACCTAGACGAGCTCGTGGCCGAAGCCAGAAAACTCGGTTTCTATACAAATCTCATCACCTCCGGTGTCGGACTCAACGAAAAAAGGATTGCCTCGCTCAAACAGGCGGGACTCGATCACATCCAGCTATCCTTCCAAGACTCGACTCAGGAGATGAATGATTTTCTGAGTAGTACAAAGACTTTCGAATTGAAAAAGAAAGTAGCCGGTTTGATCAAGCAATACGACTATCCCATGGTGATGAATGTCGTCTTGCATCGACACAACATTCCCCACGTCGACAAAATCATCGACATGGCGTTGGCTCTGGAAGCAGAGTATCTGGAACTCGCCAATACACAGTACTACGGCTGGGCAATGAAAAATCGCCAGCAGCTTTTACCCACGCGTGAACAACTCGTTGCCGCTGAAGCCACAGTGAACGCCTATCGTGAAAAAATTGGCAAACAGTGCAAACTGTTGTTCGTGGTGCCCGATTATTTTGAAGAGCGTCCAAAGGCTTGCATGAATGGGTGGGGATCGATTTTCCTGGATATCGCACCCGACGGCGCTGCGCTGCCTTGTCACAATGCAAGAGAGCTTCCCGGGCTCGACATTCCAAATGTCAAAGACCACTCGATCCGCGAAATTTGGTATGACAGTCAAGCCTTCAATTTTTTCCGTGGTGACAGCTGGATGCAGGAGCCCTGTCGCTCCTGCTCAGAAAAAGAGAAAGATTTCGGTGGCTGCCGTTGCCAGGCATTTTTATTGACTGGCGACCCCGCGGCTACAGATCCAGTCTGCAGCAAATCTCCCAATCACCATGTGGTGAAGCTTGCTATCGGCGAAGCGGAAAAAAGGGATTTGGAACCTGTCGCGCAAGAGTTTCCTCTGATCTTCAGGACTGATGCAAACTCGAAACGTTACGCGGGCTAAAATAACTTGTACATAGCAAGCTCTCCCCTGATGAGCCAGATCCAAGGATATTCAATTTGCGCATCTTAGTGGCCGAAGACGACGAAATGCTGGCCGATGCTATTTATCGGACCCTTTCGCAAAACGCCCATCTGGTCGAGATCGCCAAAGATGGTGGTGCGGCAGTGAATGCTTTGATGTCAGCAGAATACGATCTTTTGATTCTTGATATCGGATTGCCCGTACTGGACGGTTTGGAGGTCTTGCGAAGGCTCCGTCAAAAGCGCTCCGAGCTACCGGTACTCATGCTGAGCGTGCGCGACAGCATCCAGGACCGTGTCACCGGATTAGATTTAGGCGCGGATGACTATCTGAGCAAACCCTTTCACCTCTTTGAATTGGAAGCTCGGGTGCGCGCGCTCATCAGAAGGGCGCACTCTCCGGCCGGACTCGAAATTTTTCACGGCAACCTGCGCATTGATTTGGTTGGCCGTCGTCTTTATTGCCAAGACCAAGCGATTGATCTCACCTCACGCGAGTTCGCGCTTGTCGAGTTGCTGTTCATGCGCGTGGGTCGAGTCGTCACGAAACAACAGATTATTGATCAGTTGTATGGATGGGAGGAAGGGATGGCCAGCAATGCCATCGAGGTTCTCGTCCATCGCCTGAGAAAAAAACTGGAGCATTCAAACTGCAATATCCAGACCATCAGAGGGATGGGCTATCTTGTCGATCACGCGCCCTAAAAGACTGCTGCTTCGCACACAACTACTTCGGTGGTTACTGTATCCGCTTCTACTTTTACTCGCGCTTGATAGCGCGATTGGCTTTGTTTTAGCCGATCGTTTTTCACGCGACGCCTATGACAAGGCGCTTATCGAGATTGCACATGAACTCAGTCTTCAGGTGCGAACGAATGATACGGGTATCTATCTCGACCTTCCTGAAGTTGCGCGGAGACTTTTGCTTCAAGATCCTCAAGACAAAATATTTTTTGAATTGAGCTCGAAATCGGGAGAAGTCATCAGTGGTCAAGCACTTCCGAAACCCAATCACCCCCCCCTAGTTGTCCGGGGAAACATCGAGATTTACGATTCCCACGTGAACGGAGATGAAGTTCGAATTGTTCAACTTCCGAAGCGTGAGCCCGATGGATCTATCCTACGCGTTGCCGAAACCTATGTGAAGAGAAAGGAAATGGCACGCGACATCATTACAATCGTCGTACTGCCACAGATTCTCCTCATTATCCTAGTCGGTGTACTCGTGCGTCTTGGCGTTACCAAAGGGCTTCTACCTCTCAAGAACTTACAAAGATCTATTGCACTCAGGTCTCATCGCGATCGAAGCCCGCTGGACGAGTCAACGGTCCCGGGGGAGGTCATCCCGCTGGTGACCTCGATTAACGCACTGCTGCAGCGTCTGGATGATGTACTCGTTTCACAATCAAGATTTATCGCAGACGCAGCGCATCAACTCAAGACACCGGTCTCTGCGCTGAATGCCTATGTAGAACTCTTGGCGCGCAGCAAATCCCCCTCCGAACGTGAAAGTATCATTCTCCAGCTGAATCGCGCCGTAGAACGAATGTCTCGCCTGGTTTCACAGCTACTTGTTCTGGCAGAAAACGATGTCACACAAACACGCCCGATTGAGCTGCAAAAAATAAACTTGAATGATCTGGTTCTTGATATCTCAACAAGCTGGGTACCGCAAGCGCTTAAAAACAATATCGACTTGGGATTTGAAGCCTGCGCCCATCCTGTTCATGTTTACGGCGATCTAAACCGTCTCCAAGACCTCTTCGATAATTTGATTGATAACGCCATACGCTACAGTCCCCCAAAGGGTCGGGTCACAATCCGAATTCTTGCAGCGCCTCTTCCAACGGTCACGATCAGTGACGATGCGAGAATGATCCTGGAGGATGAGAAAAAACTAATTTTTGAACGCTTTCATCGCCTGTTGGGTATTGGTGATGGAAGCGGGTTAGGTCTTGCGATCGCAAAAGAAATCGCTCTAGCCCATCAAGCCACAAT
>JACCEC012932322.1_pt1 | contig 32993 bp, 21 predicted proteins | sample 7450121 | NCBI WGS metagenome assembly JACCEC01 (sample SAMN15323455, study PRJNA562643) | freshwater metagenome | isolation source: river surface water | place: USA:Blue River Watershed | collected 2017-08-18 | reverse complement strand
ATTTGCTGGTCAACGTTTCGGATATTTCACTATGAATGGACGACAATATCAAGTTATCGGGCAATTTGATAGAGCAAACCGAGATGAACCTCTCGATTTAAAAAATACTTATGTGAAGAATAATCGAGGTGAAATTGTTCAATTAGACAATATTGTTAAAACAAATGAAGAAAGTAGCCCGCCTCAATTATATCATTTCAACAGATATATGAGTGCCACCGTATCAGCAGGATTAGCTCCGGGAAAAACTATCGGAGATGGAATAAAAGCTATGAATGCTATCAGAGACCGCTTAAATGATGAGGTAATAAGAACTGCATTATCTGGTTCTTCCAGGGATTTTTCAGAGAGTTCGTCCAATACTTTATATATGTTCCTTTTGGCATTAGTATTGGTATATTTAATCTTGGCTGCTCAATTTGAAAGTTTCGTTGATCCATTTATCATCATGCTTACCGTACCTTTAGCGATTGCTGGAGCAGTATTCTCTCTTTGGTATTTCAATCAAACTATGAACATTTTTAGCCAAATTGGTATGATTATGCTTATAGGATTGGTAACAAAAAATGGTATCTTGATTGTTGAGTTTGCCAATCAGTTGAGGGAAAAAGGTATGGAGATTAAAGAAGCCGCCATCGAGGCTGCCTCCATGCGTTTCAGACCAATTTTAATGACAAGTTTGGCAACTGTTTTGGGGGCATCTCCTATTGCTTTTGCATTAGGTTCTGCTGGAAAAAGCCGAATGGCGATGGGAATTGTTATCATGGGTGGCTTATTATTTTCGTTAGTGCTTACCCTATATGTTATTCCCGCTATTTATACATTCTTGGCAAGAAAGAAAAATTATGAAAGAATGAAACAAATTGAGGCTATCGCTCACGAGGTGGAGATGGCTTAATATAATTTATTTTGTGGGGGAAATATCCCCCATACTTTTAACTTAGGTTTTATAGGAAAATAATATTAAAGATGCTTTTTAAAAATAAAATTAAATATATCGCTCTTTTATCGCTCTCTTTTTCTTTTGCTAGGGTGTCGGCACAAGAAATTCTGACATTGGAAGATGCCATCAGCAATGCTCTCGATAAAAGCTATGATATAAAAGTAGCAAAAATGCAGCAAGAAGTAGCTGAAATGCAAGTATTTAAAGGAAATGCTGGCATGCTTCCCAGAGTAGATTTGAACACAAACGTCGGGTCTGCATTTAATAGCGTCAATCAAAAATTATCCAACGGAACAGTAATCGATCGATTTGGTAGAAGTTTATCACCGATATCAAATTTAGCAATGGCATGGACCTTGTATGATGGTAAAAGAATGTATGCTACGTTAGACAGATTGAAAGGACAAAGTCAATTGAGCCAATTGCAATCAAAACAAGTGATGGAAAATACCGTATCTAATGTCATGCAAGCTTATTATGAAGTAATGCGACAAAAACAAACGGTGGCTTTTTTACAAACAATTATCAAATATTACCAAGAAAGATTAACCATCACCGAACAACGCTGGGAGTTCGGAAAAGGCTCTAAACTAGATTATTTACAATCTAAAACTGAACTAAATAATCAAATAACACAATTGGTTCAAGCTAAAAATTCATTAAAAAATGCAAAAGTAGCCCTCAATAATTTACTTATCAGACCTGCCGATTATGATTTTGACGTACAAGAAGTTGTAGGTATTATGTTCGATCCAAGCCCCGAACAATTGAAAAGTCAGGCTCGAGCTGCTAATAAAAATCTTCAATCGCTTCGTAAATCAACCGATATTAGTTTAATCAACCAAAAAGAAGTAGCGGCTCTCAAATTGCCAAGGGTTACTTTCAACTCTTCATTTGGCTATACATTAAACAAAACTAATGCGGGGTTATTCCTATATAATCAAAATATCGGACTAAATTTAGGTTTAGCTGCCACTTGGAATATTTTTAATGGAGAAATTACTCGTCGCCAAATACAAACATCAAAAATAAATACAGAAATCCTCAGAAAACAAGAGGAAGATTTATGGATTCAAATCGAATCGGATTTGATGCGAGCTTATAATCAATATCAAACTGATAAAGAATTATTGAAATTAGAAGAAGAAAACAAGGATGTTGCTGAAGAGAATCTTAAAATTTCGCTCGAAAAATTTAAGTTGGGTGGCTCTTCTATTTTAGAACTCAATGAAGCCCAAAGAAGCTTAAATACTTCACTCAATCGCTTAACAAATGCACGATATAATATTAAAATTTCGGAGCTACAAATCATGCGTTTAAGTGGAGAATTAGTTAGATAAAAAAAGGCGGTTTTATAAACCGCCTTTTTTTATTAAAATGGTTTTGTTTTGCCGGGAGTCGGAATTTTATAATATCCGTCTTTATCTGGCAAAGTTTTAGGCAATGTGTCCCAAGTATATTTATCAGGCATCAAATTTTCATTTGAATTTAGTGCTTCTTCCCAGCGAACTTTTTTTCCAGAGTAAGTTGCCATTCTTCCCATAATTGCCGTCATTGTACTTTTTGCTCCTCTTTCTGCATCATTAATTGGTTTATTATTTACTATACAATCAAATAATACATCATGTTCTACCTGATAAGGATTAGCATCTCCTTCTCCTTTATGCCTCCAAATTGTATTACCAGCTAAATCAAATATTCTACCTTCGGTGGCACGACCTTTAGTTCCGACCAAATGCTCAGAAACATCCGAAACAGTTCCAGGCTGATGGCGACAAGAACTCGATAAAATCATGCCATCATTATATTTGAACTCAACATAGTGATGGTCGAAAATCTCACCATATTTTTTATCAATTCTAACTTGTCTTCCTCCCATGCCCGTAGCTTCAGTTGGATAAGACCCTTTGAACCAATTGATAACATCGATATTATGAATATGCTGTTCGTTGATATGATCTCCGCAAAGCCATACGAAATAATACCAATTCCTCATTTGGTATTCCATTTCTGTCTGATTTGGCTGACGCTCATTGACCCAAACACCATCATTATTCCAATAGCATCTTGCCGCAACGATATCACCAATAGCACCCTCCTCTATCACTTTTTTATATGTTTCTAGATATGATTTTTGGTAATGTCTTTGTAATCCAACCACAACTTTAAGATTTTTTTTCTTCGATTCTTCTGCTGCCGCCAATACTCTTCTGATTCCTGGTGCATCAGTTGCCACAGGTTTTTCCATAAATACATGTTTTCCCTGACGAACTGCCTCTTCAAAATGTATAGGTCTAAATCCCGGAGGTGTCGTCAAAAGTACTACATCTGCTTGGGCGATTGCATCTTTATAAGAATCAAACCCCACAAACTTTCTTTCTTCAGGTACATCTACTCTGCTTTTTACTCCTTTACCAGCCTCTTTTTCAGACATTAGACTATTATAGCAAGAATCGATTCTATCTCTAAATGCGTCTGCCATCGCAACTAGCTTAACATTCTGCTTTACTGATAATGCCTGTAATGCGGCACCTGTTCCACGACCTCCACAGCCGATTAATGCAACTTTAATTGTATCATCCACCGAAGAATGGGCAAATGACTCAATAGGCATAGAAGCTACGGTAATTCCGGCAGCAGCAGATGCCTTGACAAAGTCTCGACGAGAAAAATTTGAATTCATTTTAGTTAAATTAAGAGTTGAATATTAGTTTCAAACAAATTTATCATTTTTTATCAAAAAATCACCATTTTTCCAGAAAAAGAATTATCGAAAAAGTGTAAACTTTTTTAGGACGAGACACAAACGAATTAAAACGAATGCTCGCAAAGAGTTTTTTAATCTTTCGCTACGGTTTAGATAATCGTTACAAAGCTATTCTGTTTAATTTTCATAATATTGTTCATAAAACTTTTATTGTGTACATAGAAAATATACTAAATAATATAGAAAAAATTTTATTTTTTTACTACATTTGAACCAATATTTCATCTATTTAAACTCTCAAACTATGACCAAAATAATTGTTTTATGCAGCACTTTTTTCCTTTCTTTTTCAATTTTTGCTCAAAAAGATATTCAAAAAAAGATTCAAACAAAATTTATTCTAGCCGAAAATAACAGTATCATACAATTGGATGAAGGCATATTTGATTTTAGTGCAAGTTTATCTCTCGAGGGTAAAAAAAACATAATTATCAAAGGAGCTGGTAAAAATAAAACTATTCTCAACTTTTCAGGCCAAACCGACGGAGCCGAAGGTATTCGGGTATCAAATGCTGAAAATATCACCATCCAAGACCTAAATGTTCAGAATACTAAAGGAGATGCTATTAAAACCATGAACGTAAACGGCATTATTTTTAGGAATGTTAAAACAGAATGGACAGGAAAACCTAAAAAAGAAAATGGCTCTTATGGTTTATATCCCGTTCAGTGCGAAAACGTACTTATTGAAGGCTGTGAAGCAATCGGTGCATCGGATGCAGGTATTTATGTGGGACAATCGAAAAATATAATCGTTCGTCAATCGAGGGCTTATCATAATGTTGCTGGCATCGAAATAGAAAATTCAATTAATTCTGAAGTTTACGAAAATGAAGCCACCGAAAATACTGGGGGCATATTGGTATTCGATTTACCAGACTTATTACTAAAAAAGGGGGGCTATACAAAAGTTTATAACAATAAGGTTTTTGAAAATAACTATCCCAATTTCGCACCCAAAGGCAATATTGTAGGGAAAGTGCCTAATGGGACTGGTATGTTGGTATTAGCTGCCAATCATGTAGATATTTATAATAATCAAATTATCAATAATAAATCTATGGGGGTGGGTATTATTAGCTATTTTACTACCGAAAACCCTATTCAAGACAAAGAGTATTATCCTTTTCCTGAAGAAATTAAAATTTACAACAATACATTTGAACGTAGAGCTGAAAAAGCTACTTCAAAAGGTAGATTTGGTAAAATTTATTTATTTAAGCTAAAATTTGGCAAAAAAGTACCTCATATCCAATGGGACGGCATCACGGATGATACACGAAAATATCAAGTACTTTGTATAAAAGATAATAAAAACGAATCGTTCGTCAATATGGATGTCGAACATAATTTCAAAAATATTTCATTTGATTCCGTACAATATCAATGTAAATAATTAGCCATGAAGAAGCCTTTATTACCTATATTTTTATTAGGAATATCTTTTATTTTATTTTCCTTTTCGGTCATCGTTCAGCAACAGCATGACCACCCTTTGCCTGAAAAATTATCTGAATATCAATTGTTTGAAGGAAATATTTCTAAGCAAAAACCAGCAAAAAATGTATTCCCTTACTCGCTAAATACCCCTCTATTTACAGATTATGCCGAAAAATTACGTTTTATCAAATTACCAGAAAGTACTTCTATCGAGTATCATCCTGAAGAAATTTTAAATTTTCCGGTCGGGTCTATTCTTATCAAAACCTTCTATTATCCGATTGATTTTCGGAAGCCTGAATTAGGTAGAAAACTCATCGAAACACGCTTACTGATTCATGAAGAAAATGGTTGGAAAGCATTAGATTACGTCTGGAATGAAGAACAAACAGATGCCTTTTTGGAAGTTGCCGGAGATACGAAAGAGGTAAGCTATATTGACATAAATGGAAAAAAGAAAAAACACGAATATGGTATTCCAAACCTCAACCAATGCAAGGGTTGCCATAATAGATTTGAAAAAATGTCGCCAATCGGTCCTTCTGCCAGACAGTTAAACGGAAATTATACCGCTTGGAATGTACATTCTGATGATAATCAATTATTACATTGGCAAAAAATTGGCATTCTAAAAAACCTCCCCGAATTTGCCCAAATACCTAAAGCAGCGATTTGGAATCAACCCGAAACAGGAACTTTAGATGAAAGAGCAAGGATTTGGTTAGATATTAATTGTGCTCATTGCCATCGAAATGGAGGACCTGCCCAAACATCAGGATTAAACTTGAGTATCCATGAAACCAATTCATTAGCATTAGGAATCCTAAAAACACCCGTGGCAGCAGGAAGAGGCTCAGGTAATAGAAAATATGATATTTTACCCGGAAATCCAGATGAATCAATATTGGTTTATAGGATAGAATCTACCGACCCAGGAGAAATGATGCCCGAAGTAGGTCGAAAAACCAAACACAAAGAATCAATCGAGTTAATTCGAGAATGGATTGCTACAATGAAGAAATAACGTTATTACATCAGGTTTTCATAGGTTGAAAGTATTGTTTTGATTATTTATTTGTAATAATTCAATACAAATACAATCAACCTAATTGTCAAAAAGCAACTCATTAAATGACACAATCAGACGATAATATTAGTACATTTCGTAAATCAAAATCCTAAACAAATTCAAAGTTTTAATCGTATGTCAGATAAATATCAGAATAAATATCGAATCGCATCAGCACGATTACAAACCTGGGATTATCGATGGGCGGGAGCATATTTTATTACCATTTGCAGCAAAAATCGTGAACATTATTTCGGTAAAATTATCAACAAAAAAATGGAATTGTCTCACGTGGGAGTTATTGCAAATTTATTATGGTATGAAATTAAAAATCACTCCATAAATATCGAATTAGGCGAATTTGTGGTAATACCTAATCATATTCATGGGATTTTGATTTTGAACGATAATAATCCGAGAAATAATGATAGAATTAACGATATCAAAAACGTAGAGACAGGGCATGCCCTGTCTCTACAGCCCAATATACAATCCAATACACAACCCATCGGAACAAATCGGTTTCAAAATATTGGTAAAAATTCTATATCATCCATCATTGGGGGGTATAAATCGGCCGTAACAAAACACTCAAACCGTTTGGGATTTGAATTTGGTTGGCAAACCCGTTTTCATGACCACATCATCAGAGATGAAGAAGCATTTGATATGATTTCGAATTACATTATCAATAATCCCCTAAGATGGGAAGAAGATAAATTTTATCAACAAGAAGAACAAAATTAAACACACTAAGTCGAATACTCGTCAAAAACCAATAAAAACTCATGCACCTTCCAAACTCCTAAAATCATTGAAATAATTGACTAAGAGCAATCAATCCTAATGTTTCTGCAAATGAAATCATAAAAGTTTTGAATTAAGATTAAAAAAATTAAAGAAATAATGGAGAAAAAATAAATTGAGAAACAAGCAAAAAAGATGAAAATATTAATCGCCGAAATTATAAAAATTTATCTTCTTCCTAAAGATGAAATAAATTATAACTTATATAAAGTTAATACTTTCAAAAGTGAAAGCATTAAACTACTATCGATAAGTTTCTAGCTTAGAAAAAATGCTAAAAACCATCAATTTTGTCGAAAATTACCAACTTTTGGTAATGTGCCATTATTCCATGAAGCAGAGTCTATTTTGGCAATTCGATGAACTGATGCAAAATGTGCAGCATAGTATTTATCCTTTAAATAACTGATAGTTACGCCTTTGCTAGTTGCAGAATGAATAAATCGCAAACCTTTTGGCGTGTTATCCCAGACTATTCCAACGTGAGAAATTGAGCTTTTAGGATTTTTACCTCTTCTGAAAAAAACCAAATCACCAGGTAAAGCCTCTTTAGGGTCTATCTTTTCACCATTCCTGACCATCTCTTGGCTACTTGACCCAAAATTCATTCCAAATTTTTTATACACATGTATCACAAAACCCGAACAATCGAAGCCTTTTGGTGTTTTTCCTCCTCTCCTATATCGTACACCAATAAATTTTTTCGCATATTTCCGAATATTTGTTCCTAATTTAAGGAAATCTTCTACCAAAATTGGCTCAATATTCTTTGAAGTTTGGATTGGTTCTTTCCCGATAATTGGCAGAAAACTAAGTATTACAATTATAAAAATAAATAGAAATGTATTTTTAGTCATTTTTTCACGCAAATGGTTCAAGTCGCAAATTAATCATTTTTTTAATCAAAACAAAACATAATAGACTGATAATCAGCAAATTATTCTAAAAACATTAAAATAAAATAAGTTTTTGGTTGAAAAAGTACAATTGAAATCCTTTCAAAAAGAAATTAAATACTTAATTTCGTATTTCTATTATACACAAAGAAATTGAGGAATATGATAAAATTATTTGTTTTTTGTTTCAACTTTTTGATTTTTCAAAAAGATAGTTCCGTTGTTACCTTTGACGAATACCAAGACGCAGTACACCAATACAAACAACTTTTGGTAGATATTAGAGAATATCAGCTTACACCTATTGAAGCGAGAAGTAAATTTCAAGATATGATGCTGGTTTTAAAAAAATCATTTCCTAATGCCAAATACGACTCTACGGCAATGAATTTATGCTTTCCTTTGCTTGGCTTCGATTATCGGGCAGTGGGTGGCTATGGCAGTGGATTCAGACCAGAAGGATATGATTTATTCGACCAAAATGCCAAAGGAAGCCATCCTGCACATGATATTTTTATGCTGGACAGAAATCAAGATTCTAAAGACGACCGCACAGGCGACTATGTTCCGGTACTTTCTGTTTCAAATGGCATCGTAATAGCAACAGAAAATGAGTGGCAGCCTGGTAGCGTATATAGAGGAGGAAATTATATTTGGATATTCGATACTAATTCGGGTGGATTGTGGTACTATGCACATCAAAGAGAAATTTATGTACAAACGGGGGATAAAGTAATTGCGGGACAAAAAATCGCATTAGTCGGTCGAACTGGCTATAATGCCGCTATGAAACGCTCGGACACACACCTACATTTAACCTATTTAAAAATAGACGAAGCAGGTAATCCTACGCCAGTAAATACCTATCCTTGGCTCAAAAAAGCAAGTACATTACTCGATCCAAGAATCGAAATCAAGCTTGAGTCTATTAAAATTCATGAAATGAAGGAATTACAAATGAGCCAACGCATCAAAGCAAGAATACAGAAGTAAAGAATTTAATAAATTACTAACAAACACAAAGGGCTTTCTTTCGAAAGCCCTTTGTGTTAGATTATTATTTTTTCACGATTAAGCAAAATCTCTGCGTTGTTTAGCAGCTTCTTGCACACGTTTTCTTTCAGCAGCAGCCTCAAATTCAGCTTTACTACCTACAATAATATTCTGATATTTACGGTTACCTGTTCCGGCAGGAATCAAATGTCCAACAATAACATTCTCTTTCAAACCATCTAAAGTATCACGTTTACCTCTTACAGCAGCCTCCGACAACACTTTCGTGGTTTCTTGGAATGATGCAGCAGACATAAACGACTCCGTACCAAGTGAAGCGGCTGTAATACCCTGTAGCGTAGGACGTGCCACTGCAGGCATTGCATCACGAACTACTATTTGTGCCAAATCTGCACGCTTCAAGCGGCTGTTTTCGTCACGCATTTCACGTCCAGTGATAATCTGACCAGGCTTGTATTTATCCGAAGCACCAGCATCCATAACTACTTTTTTATCAAGAATCTTATCATTTCCAGCTCTTACCAACCACTTGTCAATTACTTGATTATCCAAGAATAAAGTATCGCCCGAGTCAATCACTTCTACTTTTTGCATCATCTGACGTACAATTACCTCGATGTGCTTATCAGAAATTTTCACCCCTTGCTGACGGTAAACGGCTTGTACCTCATTTACTAAATATTCTTGAACCGCAGTGGGTCCTTTGATACGAAGAATATCAGCAGGCGTAATTGCCCCATCAGAAAGTGGATCACCCGCCAATACAAAGTCTCCATCTTGTACCAAAATCAATTTCGATAAAGGTACCATATATTTCATTTTGATACCATCTTTTGCCTCAACAAAAATCTCACGGTTACCTCTCTTGATAGTACCATATTGAACGATACCATCAATTTCAGAAACAACTGCTGGGTTAGATGGATTACGAGCCTCAAACAATTCAGTAATACGAGGCAAACCACCCGTAATATCTCGGTTCATGTTGATGGCACGAGGAATCTTCGCCAATACCTGTCCAGCTTTGATTTTCTTACCCTCTTCTACTGTCAAACGAGCTAAAACTGGCAAGTTATAAGCTTTTGCTTCTTCACCATTTGCTGGACGCACAATCAAAGCAGGGTTTTTGGTACGGTCTTTTGATTCAATGATAACTTTATCTCTGAAACCAGTTTGCTCATCAGCTTCTTCTTTATAAGTTACATTTTCCTCAATTGCATCGTACTCAACAGCCCCATCAATATCAGACAAGATAACTGCATTAAATTGATCCCAATGGCACAATACATCACCCTTAGACACCTGCTGTCCTTCTGTTACCTCTAGTGTTGCACCATAAGGGACATTATTGACAATCAGAACGTTGTTAGTTCCTGTTTCTAAGATACGAATCTCACCACGACGACCTAAAACCGTTGTGATTGGATTACCTTCACGGTCTTCAGAAGCGACCGTACGCATTTCCTCTAATTGAATTGTTCCGGCAAATTTTGCTTTAATATTTGCTTCAGAAGCTACGTTTTGAGCAGTACCTCCTGTGTGGAACGTACGGAGTGTCAACTGAGTACCTGGTTCACCGATTGATTGAGAAGCAATTACTCCAACAGCTTCTCCACCTTCAGACATTCTTCCAGTAGCCAAATTACGTCCATAACATTTCGCACAAACACCTGATTGCGTTTCACAAGTCAAAGCAGAACGAATCTCTACTGTCTCGATAGAAGTTTCATCAATTTCGATAGCAATTTCTTCCGTAATTTCTTCACCAGCTTTGATGATCAACTTTTTGGTAATTGGGTCAATAATATCATAAACTGATGTTCTACCCAAAATACGTTCAGATAAAGGTTCTACAATATCTTCATTATCTTTTAAGGCAGAAATCTGAATACCACGTAAAGTACCACAATCGACTTCGTTTACTACGACATCTTGAGCGACATCATGCAAACGACGAGTCAAATAACCAGCATCAGCAGTTTTAAGGGCGGTATCCGCAAGACCTTTACGAGCACCGTGCGTAGAAATAAAGTACTCCAATACATCCAAACCTTCTTTAAAGTTTGATAAAATTGGGTTTTCAATGATTTCACCAACAGACCCTTGAATATTTTTTTGTGGTTTCGCCATCAAACCTCTCATTCCTCCCAACTGACGAACTTGCTCCTGCGAACCACGGGCTCCAGAGTGCATCATCATGTAAATTGGGTTAAATCCAGCTTGATCTTCTTCCAATTGTTTTAGCAAGATACCACGCATATTACTATTTACACGCCCCCAAATATCAATAATTTGGTTATAACGCTCACGTTCTGTAATAATACCGAACATATAGTTATTTTGTACCTCTTCCACCTCTTTCTTGGCATCTTCTACCAATTTAACTTTTTCAGGAGGAACGATGATATTATCCAAACCGATAGATAATCCACCTCTAAAGGCTGTTTGGTATCCTAATTCTTTGATATCATCCAAGAATTTTGCAGTACGAGAATATCCCGACTCCTTGAATACACGACCAATCAATTGTTGAAGTTTTTTCTTGGTCAATAATTCGTCAAGATAGCCCACTTCTTCCGGTACACATTGGTTGAAAAGAATACGACCTGCAACAGTATCGACAATTTTCCATACCAATTGTCCATTTTCATCTTTTACTTTTACACGACATTTGATATGAGCATGTTTTGACACAGCACCTTCATTCATCGCAATAATTACTTCTTCTGCCGAATAGAAAGTAATACCTTCACCTGGTTCTTTGTGAGTAGGTGTAGATTTTCTTCCTTTTGTGACAAAATACAGACCCAATACCATGTCTTGAGAAGGTACGGTAATAGGTGCTCCATTGGCAGGATTAAGAATATTATGAGCAGCTAACATCAATAGAGATGCCTCCATGATAGCCTCTTGCCCTAATGGAACGTGAACCGCCATTTGGTCACCGTCAAAATCGGCGTTAAAGGCAGTACAAACCAATGGGTGTAACTGAATTGCCTTACCCTCAACCAATTTTGGTTGGAAAGCTTGAATACCTAATCTGTGGAGAGTTGGGGCACGGTTGAGAAGTACAGGATGACCTTTCAATACATTCTCCAAAATATCCCAAACTACCGCATCCTTTCTATCTACAATTTTTTTCGCAGATTTGACAGTCTTTACGATTCCACGCTCGATTAGTTTTCTGATAATAAACGGTTTGAATAATTCTGCCGCCATATCTTTTGGTAAACCACACTCATGTAATTTAAGCTCTGGACCAACCACAATTACCGAACGACCTGAGTAATCGACACGCTTACCCAATAAGTTCTGACGGAAACGTCCTTGCTTTCCTTTCAACATATCCGAAAGTGACTTCAAAGCTCTGTTTCCTTCCGAACGAACGGCATTTACTTTTCTTGAATTATCAAAAAGGGAATCAACAGCTTCTTGTAACATACGTTTTTCATTACGCAAAATCACTTCAGGAGCTTTGATTTCCAATAATCTTTTCAAACGATTATTACGGATAATCACACGACGATACAAATCATTCAAATCTGAAGTCGCAAAACGTCCACCATCCAACGGTACTAATGGTCTCAATTCTGGCGGAATAACTGGTACCATTCTGATAACCATCCACTCTGGTTTGTTTTCGATTCGAGTATTTGCATCACGTAAAGCCTCCACAATTTTCAAACGTTTCAAAGCATCAGCTTTACGTTGTTGTGAAGTATCAGTAGATGCCGCATGACGTAAATCAAAAGAAAGCTGGTCTAAGTCCAATCGAGAAAGCATCATTTCAAGAGCCTCAGCACCCATTTTGGCGATAAATTTATCAGGGTCTTTATCGTCTTTCAAATGATTTTCACGAGGAAGTTTATCCATGATATCCAAATATTCCTCTTCTGTCAAGAAATCATTTTTAGAGATACCATCTTCTCCTTTAATTCCTGGCTGAATTACTACATACCGTTCGTAGTAGATAATTTGGTCGAGTTTTTTAGAAGACATTCCCAATAGATATCCAATTTTATTTGGTAAACTACGGAAATACCAAATATGAGCAACTGGCACAACCAATTCGATATGTCCCATACGCTCACGACGTACTTTTTTCTCTGTTACCTCAACGCCACAACGGTCACAAATGATTCCTTTGTAACGAATACGTTTATATTTTCCGCAATGACATTCCCAGTCTTTTACCGGTCCGAAGATACGCTCACAAAACAAGCCCCCCATCTCTGGCTTATAAGTACGATAGTTAATCGTTTCGGGTTGCGTTACTTCCCCAAAAGAGCTTTCCAAAATTGACTCTGGAGAAGCCAAACTGATGGTGATGCTTTGGAAGTCACTATTTAGTTTTTTATTTTTCTTTAAAGACATTTTCCAGTATGATTGATGTGAAAATGATATGCTTTTAATGAGGGGAAGCAACTAAGCTCCCCCAGAATATATTACTGCAAGGTTATTTCTAATGCCAAACCACGAAGCTCATGAACCAATACATTGAATGATTCAGGAATACTTGGTTTTGGTAGATTTTCACCCTTAACAATTGCTTCATAAGCTTTAGCACGCCCAAGAACATCATCTGATTTTACAGTCAAGATTTCTTGAAGAATATGCGATGCCCCGAATGCCTCCAAAGCCCACACCTCCATTTCTCCAAAACGCTGCCCACCGAACTGAGCCTTTCCACCCAATGGTTGTTGCGTAATAAGTGAATATGGCCCGATTGAACGTGCGTGCATTTTGTCATCGACTAAGTGACCAAGCTTCATCATATACATGATACCCACAGTAACTTTTTGGTCAAAAGGTTCACCCGTTAAGCCATTATACAATTGCGAACGACCAAATGGCGGTAATCCAGCCTCTGCTAATTCAGCTGAAACTTGCTCTTCTGTGGCACCATCGAAAATTGGAGTTGCATATTTTTTACCTAATTTTCTACCCGCAAGACCTAATACAACCTCATAAAGCTGTCCGATGTTCATACGAGAAGGTACACCAAGAGGATTAAGAACAATGTCCATTGGTTGTCCATCGGCTGTAAATGGCATATCTTCGTCTCTTACAATACGAGCAACAACTCCTTTGTTTCCGTGACGACCAGCCATTTTATCACCTACTTTCAACTTACGTTTCTTTGCAATATATACTTTTGCTAATTTTACGATACCCGCTGGCAATTCATCTCCCACTTCCAATACAAATCTCTCACGCTTGAATCTTCCGATAAGCTCGCTACGTCTTGCCAAATAATTTTTGCAAAGAGCAACAATCAACTTGTTCATTGCAAAATCTTCAGTCCATCCGTCCAAAATAACATCTCCTAATAAATTTACTTCTTCTGGAACATTATATTGACTTTCATCTACATAATTATTCTTTTCAGGGAATAAATTATTGGTGATATTGGCACGGTTAAATTTCATTCCTTTAGAAATTAATTCATCTCCAAATTTATGTTTCACCCCAACCGTTTGAACGCCGTCCAACAACTCAACCATTTTGTCAATCATCACATTTCTTAGCTGTACCAAAGAACCTGAATGTTTTTTCATCAACATTTTCAATTCTTCTTTATGCTTCGAACGCTCTTCTTTACTTGGGCGAGAGAATAACTTGGTATCAATGATTACACCATCCATTGAAGGTGGTGCTTTTTTAGAGGCATCCTTCACATCACCTGCTTTATCTCCGAAGATCGCACGAAGCAATTTCTCTTCTGGGGTAGGGTCTGTTTCTCCTTTAGGCGTAATTTTACCAATTAAAATATCTCCTTCTCTTACACGAGTACCTACACGAACGATACCATTTTCATCCAAATTTTTCACTGTTTCTTCAGAAACATTCGGAATTTCAGGTGTCAATTCTTCTTCCCCACGCTTCGTATCACGCACTTCTAACTCATATTCTTCAATGTGAATTGAAGTGAAAATATCTTCACGAACAACTCTCTCTGAGATTACAATCGCATCCTCAAAATTATATCCTTGCCAAGGCATGAACGCTACCAACAAGTTACGTCCCAATGCCAATTCACCTCCTTGAGTAGCATAACCTTCTACCAAGATTTGTCCCTTTTTCACTTCTTGTCCTTTCAGTACAATAGGGCGAATATTGATACAAGTGTCTTGGTTTGTTCGGCGATGTTTCACCAAGCTATAAGTAGTTACATTTGAGTCGAAACTAACCAAAGATTGCTCTTTAGTCCAATTATAACGTACTTTAATAATATTAGCATCTACGTATTCTACTACGCCATCTTCCTCGGCCACTACAAGGGTACGAGAATCTCTTGCCAAACGACCTTCTAATCCAGTACCCACAATCGGAGCTTCCGGACGCAACAATGGCACAGCTTGACGCTGCATGTTCGAACCCATCAAAGCACGGTTGGCATCATCATGCTCGATAAATGGAATCAATGATGCTGCTACCGATACAATCTGATTGGATGCAATGTCCATAAAGTCAATCGAATCTGGTGTTTTCATAGGGAAATCACCTTCATAACGACACTTCAAGGTATCTACTAAGAAATTACCTTGTGTATCGACATCGGCAGTTGCCATGGCGATATTTTTTCCATCTTCTTCCTCGGCAGTCAAATAAACCAATTCTTTGGTCAATTTTCCATTCTCAATTTTCACATAAGGCGTTTCAATAAAGCCCATGCTATTGACTTTAGCATACGTACAAAGTGAAGAAATCAAACCAATATTCGGTCCTTCAGGAGTTTCGATAGTACACAAACGACCATAGTGCGTATAGTGAACGTCACGAACCTCAAAACCTGCACGTTCACGACTCAAACCACCTGGTCCTAAAGCTGACATACGACGTTTGTGCGTAATTTCTGCCAAAGGATTGGTTTGATCCATAAATTGAGATAACTGGTTTGTTCCGAAGAATGAGTTAATTACCGACGATAAAGTACGGGCATTAATCAAATCCACTGGTTTAAAATCCTCATTATCACGTACGTTCATACGCTCTTTAATGGTACGAGCCATACGAGCCAAACCTACGCCAAACTGAGCATATAATTGTTCTCCAACAGTACGCACACGACGATTCGACAAGTGGTCAATATCATCTACTACTGCTTTAGAATTAATCAAACTAATCAAAAACTTAACAATCTCCACAATATCTTGGGTTGTCAAAACACCTGTTTCTAGAGGAGTTGTTAAATTTAATTTTGTATTTACACGGTAGCGACCTACTTCTCCTAAATCATATCTTTTATCTGAGAAGAAAAGTCCTTGTATAATTTCACGAGCCGTTGCTTCATCAGGAGCTTCTGTATTTCTCAACTGACGATAAATTTGCTCAACCGCTTCTTTCTCAGAGTTAGAACTATCTCTTTGTAAGGTATTGTAGATGATATTAAACTCTGAAACATTGGCATCTTCTCTATGCAAAATGATAGATTTTTGCTCTGTTGCCAAAATTGTATCTATATCATCATCAGTAATAACAGAGTCACGCTCTAAAATTACTTCGTTACGGTCGATAGAAACTACCTCACCAGTATCTTCATCTACAAAATCTTCTGTCCAAGTACGTAAAACACGTGCAGCCAATCTACGACCTACTGCTTTTTTCAAAGCCTCACGAGTTCCTGGAATTTCTTCAGAAAGTCCGAATAAATTCAAAATTTCTTTATCTGAACCAAAACCAATTGCTCTTAAAAGCGTAGTTACGGGGAATTTTTTCTTACGATCAATATAAGCATACATCACGTTGTTTACATCCGTCGAAAACTCAATCCATGAACCTTTCATCGGTATCACACGTGCTGAATACAATTTTGTTCCATTTGTATGCTTACTCATTGAGAAAAACACACCCGGCGAACGATGCAATTGAGAAACAATTACACGCTCAGCACCATTGATAATGAAAGAACCTCTACCATTCATGTATGGAATATTTCCCAAAAACACTTCTTGCTCGATGGTTTCAAAATCTTCATTATCTGTATCGTTACAAATCAAACGTAGCTTTGCTTTTAACGGAACTGCGTAGGTTAGTCCACGATCGATACACTCATCTACCGAATATTTCGGTGGGTCAATGGTGTAATCTACAAACTCCAATACATAATTTTCGCGAGAATCCGCGATGGGGAAGTTTTCTGCAAAAACGTTATAGAGCCCTTCTTTTTTTCTGCTTTCCGCAGGTGTTTCAATTTGAAAGAAATCTTGAAACGACTTCAGCTGAATATCCAAAAAATCAGGATATTCGATGAGGGGCTTCACCGTTGCGAAACTTTTTCTACCGGTTTCTGTAAGATTCAAGGTTTGAAAAGTTTTAAGTGTTCAATAAATATTTTTGAAATTAAGCTTACGAGGTCTGATATTCATTTCAGAATAACCTAGTAATTATTTATCGTAGCGAAGAGAAATTCGCCCCCTATGCTTCTACCCTACGACAATAGAAGTGTATCGGACCGAAAATCTGCCAAAGATTTGCATTTTCTAAGAGGAAAATCCCTAATAGGGTGCGAAATTAGTAAAAATAATTTTATTTACAAAAATAAAAAGACATTTTTGAAGAAAAAAGGCTTATTTCTATAAAAACAAGCCTTTTTTGAGATGATTTATTTCACTCGATAAATCCGACATTCATGCTGTAAACTATAAGACGCCGTAGAAAAAAGCAATTCTATATCTAAATTACCAATTTTTTCATGCAGAAGCGACTCGTTTATGCCTATTTCTGAGTCAAGATTTGATACAAAAATAAATGTCTGCTCAGATCCAATTTTCCAAATCATCAATTTTTGGTTCATATTGGCTTCTAACAACCAACAAACATCACGCCCCTTGATTTGTTCCCAAATAGATTCTACTACTCGATGTAATTGTTGGAAAAGAGTAAATTGTACATGATTTTCACCCCAAATATAAGGACCGTGCGTTACTTTATCAACCTCTCTATCATCTTGTATCGAAAAAACATATAACTTAGTATATTCCTCATTTTTACCTCGTTCCCAATGCAAATTTCTCGTTTCAAATCCTAAACCCACATAGCTCGGCATATCTGTTAGACATAAAGCTATGAATAATCTTAAATGATTAGCAGTTTTATAAAACTCATCAAATCGAGGATCATCTTTATCTGCTGTCATGACTGTAAAATTAGGAGCAAAAGAGCGACTTTTCAGTAAAGAATAATATTTTGTCCACTTCTCCATAAATTCATTAGAGCCAACCACCGAGGATTGTAAATCGCCCAAAGTAGAATCGGCACAAATTGCCTCCAAATGGTCATTTTCATCTCCATAGCCCATATAATCTGGCTCGACAAGAAATGTTTCAGCAAAAAAACCAAAATACTTCACTCCTCGTTTTTGTACAAAGAGTTTAGCTGCCATAAGTGGATCATAATAAGCATCTGGCGTTTGAGGCACACCAGTTGGGCGTGGTTGCACATGTGCCATATCACCACGCATAAAATCTATATTATACCTTTGTTGGCACTCGAATACCTTCTCACAAAAATAATTCCAGACACCTTCATTTGGAGTTTCAAAATCTAATTCCCAATGAGCATTATCATCTTTAGAATGATAAAACTTATAACGTGTAAGCGGCCCAAAAACCCGAGACATTGCCTGTGGCTCATCAAATTCATAGGTGTACCAACGATTTCCATTATCATCAATCACAAATTCCTCAGGATTAATGTGTAAACCTCTATAAGGTGGAGCCATTGTCATGGGTAAAGTTTCATAGCCCTGATAAATCAATTCGTGCATCAATTCTACTCTCCTTCTCAGCCTACCTGCATAATCTTCTTTCACTCCAAAAATTATTTCTAATCGTTGCTCATCACTGAGAATCGGAATTTCAGGAGAAAATAATGTATTTTTTGAATACGAAATAGAAGTACCATTGGCAGTGCCAAATCGACCCAAATATTTCCAAATAATATCCTCCACATCACGGTATAATAATTCGGAATTACTCGTAATTCTGCCACCTACTCTTTTTATCCACTCAAAATATCGTGGATAGGCAATAACCATTTCTGAAAAACGATCAGTATGCGGAATTACGTCCATTCCCACTGATTTGCCGAGGGCATGAAGAATATCTATTACAAATTTCAGCTGTTTTTCGACCGTATTTAGGGCAGGAATAGCAGAGGCTAACTCGTGACTAAAAAACTCAGGATTAATATGAAAACTTACCATTCCGTAAAGACTTCCGACCACCCCAGGCTCCCATATCGGTAATAAGTGTATAGAATCTTGACTTTTAGGTAGAGTTAAGGCATACTTAACTACATTGAAAAAATTACCAATCGTACGCACATTGATTCCGACCATATTGGCTTTTTTTAGCCAAGAGGTATCAGTATATTGTGCCATTGGACTTTCAACAGATTGTTGAGCATGCACCGCCCGCTGCAATATATCTCCACCCAAGCGTTTCTGAAGCAAATCAAGTACTTCGTACACATTGAGCTGTACGGCAATTTCAGGCAAAAGATTTTCGATGAATGAGGTCTTATGGCTAACAAAATTATCTTTATATATATAGTGATTCTGTCGCCACAAATCGAACATCGAAGCTTGCGAATGGGTGTCTGTCATCGTATTATTTCATCATAGGTTATGCAAAGTTATGAAATAGCGACAAAAGAAAACAATTTGCCCATAAAAAAAACAAAAAAGCCCTCGTATTTCCTCAAAAACTCTTCTTCAGAGGCTTAAATTTATATTTTTTGAGCCATTCGATAAGCCAAATTATCAAGTAAAATCATTTTTCTTATAAAATTTAGTAATTTTGCAAAACAAACTAAATATTCTAAGGGACGAATTTTTTGTATGAGAAAAAAAATTGAAATTCTGGCACCTGCCAAAAACTTAATTCAAGGAATGGCAGCAATTAATGCCGGAGCAGATGCTGTTTATATAGGTGCTCCTCATTATGGTGCCCGTACCAATGCCACCAACTCGGTAGAAGATATTGCCGAAATGGTACGTTATGCACATTTATTCAAAGCTCAGGTATTTGTTGTCATTAATACTATTCTTTACGACCACGAACTGAAAGATTGTGAAAAATTAATTCATGAATTATATCATATCGGTGTAGATGCTTTGATTGTACAAGACATGGCAATAATGGAAATGGATTTGCCTCCTATCGTCATTCATGCCAGCACACAAGCCAATAATAGAGATGCTGCTCACGTAAAATTTTTAAGAGAGGCTGGCATCAAAAGAGTTGTATTGGCACGGGAACTGAACCTTGACCAAGTAAAAGAAATTAGCGAAGCTACCGATGCCGAACTTGAGTTCTTCGTGACGGGAGCATTATGCGTTTCTTTCAGTGGTAATTGCTATATGAGTATTGCAGGAGGCGAACGGAGTGCCAATAGAGGCTCTTGTGCCCAAAATTGCCGACTACCCTATCAATTAATCGATGGAACAGGAAAAACATTGATTGCCAATAGCCATTTGCTTTCTATCAAAGATTTGGACTTAAGCGACCAACTGCCTAACTTAATCGAAGCAGGGGTAACATCTTTTAAAATTGAAGGTCGTTTGAAAGATATTGTTTATGTAAAAAATAACACATCCTATCTTCGTAAAAAATTAGATACTTTCCTAGAAAATAATACAGATAAATATCAAAAAGCTTCCTCTGGACGAACTTTCTACAACTTCGAACCAGAGCTTGACCGAAGTTTTAACAGAGGATATACTGATTATTTTGTCAATAAAAGAAAAGAAAAAATCGGGCATTGGGAAAGCCCAAAATCTCAGGGACAATATATCGGAAAAGTAATCGAAGTAAAAGCGAATGGGTATGTTATTGAGAATTTTGAGAAATTAAATAACGGTGATGGATTGTATTTCCTCAACGAAAACGGAGAAGGTGACGGAGCTCAAATCAATATCATCATCAATAATATTGTTATTCCAAACCATTTTAAGCCATTGGCAATTGGAACTGAAATTTATCGAAATTCTGATGCAGAATTCAATAAAATGGTCGAAAAAGAAAATAGTGCTGTCAGAAAAATTGGTATTCATCTATATTTTTCTGAAAATGAAAATGGCTTCTGTTTAACAGCAATTGATGAGGACGGACACCAAAACAGCCTCACGATGCAAGTAGAAAAAGTACTTGCTAACTCGCCTGAATCAGTCATTCCGAATATCAAAAAGAACTTATCAAAAACAGGGAATACACCGTTTGTCGTGGATGAAATCGATGTGGAATTAAGTGCCAATTGGTTTTTCCCAATTTCAAAAATAAACGAAATTCGTAGGGAAGTTTTAGAGGGGTTGATAGATGTCAGAGTCAATGAATACCATAGAGATGAGATAAAAATCGAGAAAACAGACCATCCGTACCCGGTGAAACAACTTGATTTTACGTATAATGTTTCCAATCATTTAGCTCGAGCTTTTTATAAAAGGCATGGAGTTACTGAAATTGAAAAAGCATTTGAATTGCAATGGGATCCTGGAAAATCTCGCGTGATGACTACCAAATATTGTGTCAAATATGAATTAGGGAAATGTGCAAGATTCCAACGGGAAACAATGGGCGAAAAATTAGTCGAGCCTCTTACCCTCAAGCACGGAGAAAACGAATATAAGTTGAAATTCAATTGTAAGCCATGCGAAATGGAAATCTGGGAAAAAGATGCCGAATTGGAATTTGAAGACGAAGATGAGCAATTAGAATTTTTAAAAAAGTAATGTATCAAGTTTTTACCAATTCTTCCGAATGAAAATCCTGAATTGTTTTTGCTTTTTAGTAATGATGACTACCCAAATCGAATGTACGGGTATCAGAAAAGAAAACAAGAAAAATAATCCAATACTTATTCGGAAGGATTTTGGTAAATTCTTTGAGGAATGTAGCGTAAATGGCTCAATCGTCATTTATGATATCGAAGAAAAAACACGGATACTTTCTGATTCTAACGAAGTTAAAATCAGAACTTTACCCGCTTCTACTTTTAAAATCCCCAATTTATTAATCGCCCTTGAAACACAAACCATCCAAAATGTGGGTGAAATTGTACCTTGGATAGGACAAACAGACACACTAAAATATGGTTATCGCCCTGAAATATATGTTGACATGAGTGTCCAAAAGGCGTTTGAAGTATCCGCTGGATGGGTATTTATTGAACTTGCGAAAAAAATCGGACGAGCTAATTATCAAAAATACCTAACAGCCTGCCAATACGGTAATCGGGATTTAAGCCAAAAAGATATTGATTTTTGGAATTTCGGCAACTTTGCCATTTCTCCTCTCGAACAAGTACAATTTTTAAATAAACTCCATGATTATCGCCTACCTTTCAGCAAAAAAAATATAGATATTGTAAAAAAAGTCATGTTAAGCGAGCAAAATCCAAACTACACCATACGAGCTAAAACAGGATGGACAAGAGATAAAAATATCAATACAGGATGGTGGGTGGGATTTGTAGAAACGAAGCAGAAACATTATATTTTTGCTACAAGGTTACTACAAGACAGGAATTTCAGAAGAGATGATTTTGGCAATTGTCGCAAATCCATCACAAAAAAAATCCTTCAAGAATTAAAGATTATCGACTGAATTTTATAACTATTCCAAATACTGTATTAGCTCAAATTAAGCCATATTCGTTCTTAATTCTGATAATGACAATTATCGAAATAAATGTTTACTCAAAATTCACAGTATTCATTTCTCCAGAACCAACATTTCTCCGTACCTTTGTTTTCCATTTTAGTTGCCCATTTCCTCATATAATATGCGAAAAGTTATCAAATTATTCTTTCAAGCTCTCAGTGATGAAGAACAAAATTATACAGAATTAAGTATCAATCGTTCTATTTTTTTATTGTCTGTTCCGATGATTCTTGAAATGATTGGAGAGTCACTTTTCGCAATTGTCGATGCCTTTTTTGTTGCTAAATATGTCGGTACAGAAGGTGTTGCTACTGTCGGGCTGACGGAATCTGTACTAACCTTAATTTATTCTTTGGCAATCGGATTAAGTGCCGCTGCTACTGCCATTGTCGCAAGGCGAATTGGAGAAGGCAATAAATCCGAGGCAGGCAAGGCAGTTTCTCAGGTTATCTTATTATCAGTTTCGTTAGGTATTACCTTGGGGAGTTTGGGATTTATTTTTGCAGAAGATATTTTAGGTTTGATGGGTGGCAGCGAACATCTGATTCTCAAAGGTTCTCTATTTACCAAAATAATATTTGCTAGCAGTCCATCCATTATTTTACTATACACACTCAGCGGAGCTTTGCGGGGTGCTGGAGATGCCTCTACAGCGATGAAATCTGTAATTTTGGCAAATATTATAAATATTTCCATGGATTTTTTGCTAATCCCAATACTTCATTTTGGAGTTGAGGGAGCTGCTATTGCCACCAGCATTGGTAGAACAATCGGGGTTTTATATCAATTAAATGCTCTTTTTAGAGAAAGAGGGAGTATTCAAATTTCAATCAGACAATTTTTGCCCAACAAAGAAATTATCAAGAATCTGTTGAGCATCGCCCTTGGTGGAACTGGGCAATTCCTTATCCAATCTGCCAGTTGGATTTTCTTAATTCGTATTTTATCTACTTTCGGCGATGATGTTGTGGCAGGATATACTATTGCTATTCGTATCATTGTATTTACAATTTTACCCTCTTGGGGAATGTCAAATGCCGCAGCAACATTGGTGGGACAAAACCTCGGAGCGAAGCAAATCGCTAAAGCCGAAAAATCTGTTTGGCGAACAGCTTTTTATAATATGATTTTCTTATTGTTTATAGGTTTGATTTTTGCCTATTTTGCTAAAGATTTTATACAGATTTTTAGTAATGAAGCAAGAGTAATCGAGACTGGCGTAACTTGCCTCCAAATTATTTGTTTAGGTTATATTTTCTTCGGATATGGAATGGTTATCGGACAATCCCTCAACGGAGCGGGCGATACACTTTCACCTACCCTCATGAACTTTGTTTGTTTTTGGCTGATTGAAATTCCATTGGCGTATTTTTTGGCAAAAAACCAATCTTGGGGACCATCAGGGGTATTTTGGTCGATAGCTATCAGTGAATCTGTATTGGCTGTTTTGGCAATTTTTGTATTTAAAAGAGGCAGATGGAAGAGCGTTAAGGTCTAATCTTCCGCAAACCAATGGCGAAATTGGTGAGCTTTTTCTTTAGAAACCACCACTTCTTCTTTGGTTTTGACGCAAAGCTTCAGTTCAATTTTACCCGAAAAATGTGTTCGATAACTTTCAATAGCATTTTTTTGGACAATATATTGCCTATTCGCTCTGAAATAAAAAGTAGGGTTGAGCAACTCTTCAATTTCATCTAATGAATGATAATCAGTAATCATTTTTTGATTATCGGTAGTTTGAATCCAAATAACTTCATCACGAAAAAAACAAACTATTTTTTCGGATTGTATAGCCACAATATTTCGCTGAAAATGAGCCGTAAAACGATTTTTATAACTTGTTAGCTCCGATTTATTTTCTACTTCCTTCAACAATGTTCGAAATTGCTCTAAATAATCCGAATTCGAGCGGAACGACCAATGCTTAAACTTATCAAATGCTTTGCTAAGTTCTTCTTTATCAATTGGTTTCAATAAATAATCAATACTATTTAGTTTGAACGCCCGAATGGCATATTCATCATAAGCAGTCGTAAATATAATTGGACATTGAGGTTCAATTTCATGAAAAATATCAAAACTCACCCCATCCGATAATTGAATATCGGCTAATATCAAATCAGGTTCTTGTTTATTTTTCAACCAATCTACTGCTTCTTTAACAGTTCCCAACACGGCTAAAATAGTACCAGAAGGCTCAATTTGAGAGACTAATTTTTCAAGATTTTTTGCGACCAAAGGCTCGTCTTCAATCAAAAGAATATTCATTTTTATTAAAGAATTAATGGGATTTTTACTTGAAATTTTTCATTTTTTTCAATCATCATCTCTTGCTCACTCAAAAAACTATACAAGGTTTTCAAATTATTCAAACCTTGTCCATTCGATGTTTCAACTGTCAATTTACTTTGAATAATATTTTCGATAATCAGATAACCATCTTTATCAAATACATTGATTATCAATGGTTTATTAATATTTACAATATTATGTTTCAGGGCATTTTCAATCAAAATTTGCAATGTAACTGGTACAATTTTATAATCTAAAACTTCTTCCGAAATATTGAATCGAATCTGTAAAGCATCATTAAAACGTGTTTTCAATAATGCAATATAATTATCAATAAACTCGATTTCGGTGGATAATTTCACCAAAACTTTCTCTTTATTCTGCAATACATAACGAAAAACCTTCGCTAATTGGCGTAAAAATTGACTTGCTAAATCAGGATTTTCGTGTATCAAAGCATCTAAAGAACTCAAACTATTGAATAAAAAGTGTGGATTTAGTTGATTTTTTAAATTATCAAATTGTACTTGTGAGTTTTCTTTTTCTAATAAACTTGCCCGAACAGCATTTTCTCGCCATTGTAACAAAGAGAAATATGAAAAATGAGCGATATTCAAAATAATTGCTAATAATACCTCCGAAGCATAACCCACTGCCTCTGTCAATATCGTAAATTGTACACGAATGAGTGCTTGAAAGCCACTTAAATCATCGCCCATCAAGAAACGACCTACTCCGAAAGCCGAACGGGTAGCTAAAAAAATAAAAGCAAATGTAATGAGCGTCTGAGCTACCAATCTCTTTGCAATACCCTGATTATAAGGATAATACAAATCAAATATTTTTACTAAACCCTCGAAAAAAAACGATGTTCCGGAAAATACCAAAAGTGAAATAAAGGCAAACATCAAGTTATGCTTCAAATCGATTTGAAATAAATACCAACGAAAAACCGTCGGAACAGTGACCAACACTAAAATTATTACAAATTGAAAAATCCGGATTTTTTTCATGTGAAATTTAGCTGATAATTTGTCCATCAGACATTTCAATAATTCTATCCGACCCTTTTGCAAAATCAGGGTCATGCGTAACTGCAATTATGGTTTGCTTATTTTCGTGGGCAATTTGTTTGAAAATATCAAATACCACCGACGAATTTTTTTTATCCAAATTACCTGTCGGCTCATCGCCCATGATAATTGTCGGATCATTAATCAAAGCACGGGCAATTGCCACTCTTTGTTGTTGCCCTCCAGATAATTTAGACGATTGCTTGAGAGCATGTTCGTGCATATCTACCAATTTTAGTTTTTGATATGCCCTCTCTTCAATTTCTTTAGCCGAAAATTTTCCTAATTTCATGGCAGGAAGCATCACATTTTGAAGTACCGAAAACTCAGGCAACAAAAAATGAAACTGAAATACAAATCCTAAATGCTCGTTCCTAAAATCCGCCAATTGGTCTTGTGTTTTTCCTGTTAGGCGTTCACCGTTCATCATCAACTCTCCTTCATAATCTGTATCCATCGTGGATAAAATATAGAGTAAAGTCGATTTGCCACAGCCAGATTTTCCGACTAAAGATAAAAACTCCCCCTTTTCTGCTTCAAAAGATATATTTTTAAGGACTTGAAACTTTTCTGGCTCGAAGAAATATTTATTAATATTGGAAGCTTGTAAAACTTTAGATTGTTGTTGAAGCATGATTTCCGATTTTTGAATAAAAATTTAATAATTAACCTCTCAAAATGGCAACAGGATCAATTTTTGCTGCTTTTTTCGCTGGGAAATAACCCGCCAAAAGAGTCGTTACGATTCCAAAAACCATTCCAGAAAAATAATAAGCTGGCTCAAACAAGACAGGGAATGTTTTAATATCCAAAAAATCACCTGCATCAAACGGCATAACCGACACCCCATAACTCAATCCGTAACCAATAATTATTCCTAAAAAAGCACCTAAAAAGCCAATAATAACCGATTGAATTAAAAAAATAGACACAATATCTTTTCCACCAAATCCCGTTGCTTTCAGAATAGCAATATCTTTCATTTTATTAATTACATTCATATTCATGATATTGTAGATACCAAATCCTGCTACCACAAGCAAAGTAATAGAAACAATCACCACCATTCCGTTTCGGATTTTGTCTCCTGCTAAAAATGCCGAGTTTGCCTCTGCCCAATCTTGTGTTTTATAGCCGTATTGTTGTTTCAAGACTTTGGCATATTGTAAAGCCCCTTGTGAATCTTTCATTTTAATATGTATATCAGTCACATAACTCTTATCTTTTTGCAAGATTTCTTGTGCCATCGACATATTGGCATAGCACCTTACTCCATCAACTGTTTGAATTCCAAATCCGAAAATTCCTACCACTTTCACCAATTTAAGATTACCCGTCGGAGTCGTGATAGTAATTTTATCCCCAACTTGCACATTTAGGTTTCTTGCCAATATTTTACCCATCAAAATACCATTAGGATTAGAAAGCAATGCTTCCATACTTCCAGCTTTGATACGTTTTTTGATATTATATAGCTTATTCTCTTTCACGATTTCGACACCTGCAATTTGTCCAGGAAATGGAATAGGTCCTTTATTGAAAAAAACCTGCGAACTAATTTGAGGAGAAACCCCTAAAACACCTGATTCTTTCTCGATATTTGCCGCTATTTGTAATCCATTTTTGATATTTGACAGCTCATTTTTAGGTAATTGATGATGAATTACATTGAATGCACCTGGATTGGCATCGTCAATCAAACTTGGGTGATTACTAGTAATTTCTTTATAAATCCGAATATGAGGTGTAGCATCTAACGCCGAATCTTCTAAAAATTGATTCACACCTTTAATTACCGAAATCATCAAAATAAACATAGCGATACCAAACGTTACGCCAAGCATGGCAATGATAGTTTGGCGTTTTTTTGTCATCAAATGCGTACGGGCAATTTGAAAAGATATTTTTAAATTCATTTGAATGTTAGTTAAAATCCCGATTATTTCTTTGCTGGTGCCTTAGTTGGTCACAATCTTCGACTTTTCCGACAAACCGGACTTAACTTCCACTAAATCGAGGTTTTCCACTCCTTTCACGATTTTCACCTTCTTTTTCTCTCCATTTTCTTCAATCCATACCGAATCGTTTCCTATCAAATAGCTCTTAGGAATCGTCAAAACTCTAGGATTTTGAGAAATAACAATATTTGCTTCAACAGTCATTCCATAATAAGCATTCGGTTTTTCATCCGTAAATTCAGCGTCAATGCGGAAAGTCTGGTCAGCTTTGTTCAATTTCGGGTACATTTTCGATACTTTAGCCTTGAATACTTTGTCTTTATAAACATCTATTTTTACCAAAACTTCTTGCCCAGTTTGCACCTTCACGAAATCAGATTCATCTATAAACAATTGAATGTATGTATTTTCGGCATCACCGACCAAAGCAATTGCTTCTCCCCTTCGAACCAATTCGCCCTGTTTTTTATACACTTCATATAATTTTCCATCTGCGAAGCTTTTAATTTTGGCATTGTCTTCTTCTCGGGCATTCACTTTGAAATTTGCCCTTGAGTTTTGCAAATCGACGTACAACTGATTTTTGGTTCGTTGCCAAGTTTTCTGGCGAGCTAAAAATTCATTTTTAGAAGCTAAATAAGTTAATTCAATTTTTTCAAAATCTACCCTCGACACAGCATTTTTTTCCAACAACTCTTTATAACGTTTATAGTTTATCGAATCATTATTCATTTTTGTTCGGGCATTTTTCAGTTGAAGCTCTAATTCTACCAAAATTGGAGAATTATCCGAAAAGTTAGCCTCCGATTGTTTCAAAATATTACTAGAAGCCTCCAATTTTGCTTCTTGGGCAACACTTTCTAACAAAAATAGTAATTGATTTTTTTGCACCAAATCACCCTCCGTTGCCAACTGACGCACCAAATATCCATCGGCATTTGCAGTCAATTTATACTCATTGACTGGATAAATATTTCCTGAAGCATAGACAGCTTCTACCAAAGGTTTATATTGCGGTTGTGTTGAGTTTTCCTGATTTTTACCGCAAGCAATAAGAAAAAGTATCAGAGAAAGAAAAATGTAATTTCGCATCGTTATGCCCTGTTTATGTTTTCCGAAGAATTAATTATTATCCAAAATTGCATGAAAACATACAAATAACCAATGCCTTTCTGAATGAAGCGGAAGAATCAATGGTCTAAGGCAAAGAAAATGCCGTTCAATAAACGATTATTAAAAAAAATTATAATTCCTTTGATTCTCATTATTAAAATTCTTTAATTTGAATTCTCAAAAATCATTTTAAATCTAAATTTTATGCAAAACCTATTCAAAAATCAAATTGCTGTGCGATTAATTACCATTTTATTGGTGTCAGTCATTGCTTTTAGTTGTAGTAAATCGGAGGAAGTAACCCCACAATCAAAGTTAGTCGGAACATGGAAATTAACGTCGCTCACCATCAAGGAAGATTCTGACCCAGAGCAAGATTTTTTCGGGCTTGTAACATTTTTTTATCCATGTTTCAAAGAGCTTACGTTTAATTTTACAAGCAAAGGAGAGATGAATTTAAGTGTTCCAAGTGCTTGCCAAGCGGAATTAGAAGATATTGGTTCTGATTTACCTGGCGGTGGAGCAAACGCAAAATACACAGCTACCGATACACAAATAAGTCTTACAGCATCGGACGGGTCAAAATCTGTATTGGATTATACACTTGTAGGAACTAATTTAAAAATTATCCAAACGGAGACAGAAGACGGTGTAAAAACAGTAACTACGTTAGGGTTTACCAAACAATAACCTTACAATAAAAGGAGATTTTTCTAAAATCTCCTTTTAAATTCATAAAATTTTAGTAATTGCATCCCAGACCAAATCAGGCTCAAAACCTTTGCCAATGGCAAATCTAGCTAATTTTTGCTTTAATATCGGAGTTTGTTTTTCTCCTCTCAGCTCTTGTTTTTTCTTTTGTAATAATACTCGAAGTGTATCGATATAATCCTCATCGTCGATTTCCTGCATGCCCACTTTAATACAATATTCGGATAATTTTCTGGCTTTCAGCTCATAGCGAATCTTGATTCTTCCCCATTGTTTGACCCTGAATTTACTACCAGCAAAAATTTTAGCAAAACGTTCTTCATTCAAGAAATTTTCTTCTATCAAATAAGCAATCATTTCTTCAGCCTCATCACCCCAAACACCCCATTTTTCTAATCTTTCACGTACTTCAGCATGTGTACGCTCCTGATAGGCACAAAAATTGGCTGCTTTTATCAAAATATCTCTCTTCATCTACTCAAAGCATTTGCATCGTACTTAATTTTTTATAGAAACCGTCCGTTATTTGAAGTAAAGACTCATGCGTCCCTCTTTCAATGATATTTCCTTGGTGAACAACTAAAATTTCATCCGCATTTTGGATTGTACTCAAACGATGGGCAATGACCAATGTAGTTCGGTTTTTCATCAAATTCGCCAAAGCCTCTTGAACTAATTTTTCTGACTCTGTATCTAATGCTGAAGTCGCTTCGTCCAAAATCAAAATTGGCGGGTTTTGTAAAATTGCCCTCGCAATTGACAATCGTTGCCTTTGTCCACCCGAAAGTTTCGTTCCTCTATCACCAATAATCGTATGATAGCCTTGTTCTTGTTGCATGATAAAATCATGGGCATTAGCAATTTTTGCAGCAGCCATCACCTGCTCCAAACTTACCTCCTTCCCAAAAGAAATATTATTGATGATAGAATCATTGAATAATACCGCTTCTTGGGTTACGATACCCATCAGTTGGCGAAGTGATTGTTGGGAAACATCTCTTAGGCAAAAACCATCGATTAAGATTTTACCCGAAGTTGGGTCATAAAATCTTGGAATTAGATCTGCTATCGTTGATTTTCCCCCTCCCGACGAACCCACCAAAGCAATCGTTTTTCCTTTGGCAATAGAAAAATTGATATTTTTCAGTACTTCTATTTCATTGGTATAGCTAAACGATACACCTTCTAAGCTAATTTCATGCTTGAATTCCTTGAGTTCAATAGCTTGCTTATTATTTTTTATAAGCGATTGGCTATCAATTAATTCCAAAATTCGTTCACCCGAAGCCAAGCCTCGTTGTGCCGAACTAAAGGCATTTGAAATATCTTTTGCTGGTCGCATCACTTGCGAAAAAATAGCAATATAAGTTATAAATTCTGATGCTGTAAGCGATGATTCTTGATTTAAAATCAACGAGCCACCATATAATAAAATCCCGACCACAACAAAAACTCCCATAATTTCAGAAAAAGGCGAAGACATTTCCCGACGAGCTGCCAAATTGAAAATTGCATTTCGATAGGCTTGGTTTTCTGTCTTAAATTTTTGGGCAATAAAATTTTCTGCTACAAACCCCTTCACAACCCGCATACCACCAAATGCCTCATCCATCAAACTAATCAAATTACTCAGCCTCTGTTGTCCGTCGCCTGCATCTTTTCGCATACGTTTAACCATTGTAGAAATAAATATTCCCGATACTGGAATGACCATCAGTGCAAAAAGTGTTAAATTCCACGAAATCGCAAATAATGAATAAATATATGCCAAAAACAAAAAAACATCTTTCGTAGCTGCTGAAAAAGTATTGGCAATTGAATTTTCAACCTCCTGCACATCAGTAACAATCCTTGAAATCAAATTTCCTTTTCTTTCGTTACTAAAAAAACCTAAATGAAGATTCAGAGCTTTAGAAAAAACCTCTTGTCTTAGATTGGCAACCATGTTCGACTTAAATCTTTCTAATAATCGAATACTCCAATACTTAAAAATATTTGCTAGTAAAACAGATAAAGCAATTACGCCACAAACAAACCGCAAAGCCCCGAGTTTGCCATTTTGCGAAAGAAATTTGGCAAAATAATAATTAAAATTACCGGTAAGACTCATGCCAGCAGATTTCTGAAGCATTTGGGTACTTTGTTGGGCATCTATCTGATCGAAAAGGACATTCAATAAAGGTATCAACAAGGTAAAATTCAGTACACCAAAAATACTAGCCAACAAAGAAGTAATAACAAAAGGTACAATAAACCCGCCTAATGGTTTAGAAAAAGAAAGTATTCTGAAATAATTTTTCAATGTATTAAAATCAACGGTTGAAATGCAAATTTCGAGAATATTTCGGAAACTAGATAGAATTTTTATGATTTCGTTTGCTAGCGACTTTATCTTTTCTTAGGTACATATTTTCGTACAACTACTTTTAGGGAATTTTCATCAACATTTCCTTTATCATCGCTTACTTTTAGCTTTACCTCAAAAGTTCCAGGTCTTGTAAACACAAATTCAGGATTGGCTTCTTTGATAATTTTCAATCCAGCGATATTCCATTCAAAACTCAATGTATCATTTTTATCAAAATCAACCGATTGACTTGAGGAAAATTTGACTCTCAAAGGTGCATTTCCGAGCATTGGTTCGGCGATTGCTATCGCAACTGGATTACGATTTTTCTCCGAATAATCAATTTTATACAAAGCTCCATCCTCCAAAAAATACAATGCTCCATCCGAACCAAATTCCATATCTTGGATGAATTTGAAGGTAAATTGCTGTAAAAAAGGCTCAATATTTTTCAAATTTCCATCTTCATCATAAGTTTCTAACACAAAACCTTGTTCATTGTCGTATCGAAACCCTTTCCCGTTATAATATTTGGGCAATCGATAGGGTTCATTTCCATAATTTGAAATCTCATAGATAATACTTTCGGGGATAGAAGTAGTCGATTGACCCGAAAAATCCGACTGAATCAATAGGCTATCTCCCTGCATTTGCAAACGCCCAATGCTAAATGTCTCTGGCTCTGTTTCGCTAAACGTATAAATATATCCATTTTGCTTAAACTCTGGGTCAAGACGGAGATTTTTAAGCTTTTTTACCTCAATTTTACCAACAATATTCGTACGACGATTTTTTGTATTAAAATACTTCACAGAACCACTCTGCTCAACCAACAACACATTTTTGTCGGGCGTAATCACCAAAGCTAAAGGGTTTTCGAGATTATCAGATAATTTGAT
>JACCEC010907252.1_pt1 | contig 33093 bp, 34 predicted proteins | sample 7450121 | NCBI WGS metagenome assembly JACCEC01 (sample SAMN15323455, study PRJNA562643) | freshwater metagenome | isolation source: river surface water | place: USA:Blue River Watershed | collected 2017-08-18 | reverse complement strand
GTAGGTCCAGAGACCGAATCGGTAGGTCCTGAGACCGAATCGGTAGGTCCTGAGTCCGAACTAGAAGATGCTTTTACAGAAGGTTCTGACTCCGAACCAGAAGATGCTTTTACAGAAGACATTTCCACTTCATTTCCAGAAGAATCAAACCCCTCTAAAAGTATTTTATTTCTATAAAATGGATTTAATTTGAAAATATCCTTAAAAAAATGATTCACAATAATAAGTGCCAAAAACACAATTATTACAATAGAGACAACATATTTCAGATTTATATTCATTTATATAATATAATACAATTTTATAGACAAGTTATAAACAAAATAATAAATGGTTGACTCCAAAATTGAAAACTTTTTAACATTATAACAAAAGAATACAAAAACAAAATCTATTATTATAATAAAAAATAAAATGAACAAACGTCCAATCCTCATTTCTGTAGAAGGCAATATCGGTGCTGGTAAATCAACTATTCTTGAACATATGGAAACATATTTGACAAAAACATGTCCTGAACTTTCCGGCAAGATTTTGTTTCTAAAAGAGCCATTGGATATTTGGGAAAAGTTTAAAGATGAAAATGGCCTTACCATCTTAGAAAAGTTTTACAAAAGTCAGAAAAGATATGCGTTTACATTTCAAGTAATGGCATATATTACTCGCTTATCACTTCTTAAAAATGCGATTAAAGAAAATCCAGAAGTAGAAGTAATTATTATTGAGCGCTCTTTATGTGCCGATAAAAATATATTTATGAATATGCTTCATGACGATGGCGTTGTGGAAAATATTGAGTTTTCCATTTACAACAAATGGTATTCGGAGTTTATCCAAGACTATCGTGTTGATGCTGTCATATATATGGATTCTAACCCGGAAACTTGTGCCGAAAGAATAAATCGGCGTAACCGCAGTGGCGAAGAGGGTATTCCAGTTGAATATTTGAAAAAATGTAAAGATTATCATAGCAAATGGTTGCTTGACACAAAATGTTCGGATATTCAAAATATGTCTGAATATATTAGTATGCATACGATTCACCACGAAGGTTATGCTTATCCTGTATTGCGGATTGATTCAAATAAGGATACCGACTATAATTCAGATGACGGTATTGGAAAATGCTGGTTAAACGCAATTCGCACATTTATTTTAGAAACTGGAACATTAAGTTTGTCATTATGCTAAATAGCAAATCTAATCATTAAATACAAAATACTTTGTCATAATATAAGGTTTGTCTGAGTTTCGTATATAGAAGTCGTAAAAATAAGTTGAATCATCACCAAACTTCAGTTGTTTCCATTTTTTTCTCATACAAATAAAATATAGATTCAATATTCCTTGGTCGTTTGTTTTAGAACACGGATACATTTCAGTAAGTTCGTATAATTTCTGAAACGTGTCATCTTCAATAATTGAACTGTCAAATAACATAATGGTTGATTGAAAATAGTCTATATCCAGATTCAAATCCATTTTTTTATGTAATTCTTCTCCATAAAATTGGCAACTTAATTTCCAATTGTATGTTGGATAAGCGTCCGAATGTGCCAATAATGTATCAGGTAAAGCGCAATCTAAAATTGGCTGAATATTATCATATATTTTTGCCCCACAATCAATATAAAAAATATATTTCCACTTTTTGAAAAAAGGTGTAAATAAGTAGTATTTATGGTATTGAAAGAGTTTGTATCCAAACTTTCCACATTTTGTGTTTACTTTGTCAAGTTCTGAAGAGACTTCTCTATTGAAAATAATATCCGGACAATAATGAACCATAATTTGTGGATTTGATTTCATAAATGCGTGTTTTTTTAGAGCTTCCACATTAATATCATTTCCGACAATAAGAACAATCGGACCATTATATTCACCTACATCAATTAAGTTGCGACAAGTTTCAAAAAACTTTTCCAAATAACGGAAATTACAAACAAATACAACACAATACATTATATTTGATTTACGCATTTTTTCCCTATGTTTTTGTATATGTATAATATATAATGAGTTCAGTTGAAAATAGTTTTAAGCCGATTTTACCCAGTGTATCTCCATCCGCGTTGGGTGGTAATGCTTCTTCTTATCAAGAGAAAATCAATGGTGGAAGTGCTTATGGTTTTTTAGGTAAAGAGATTGCTCCTGGAAAAATGGAATTTGCCAAAGTTGGTGGTTCAAAACGTAATCGTAAAAATCTCAAGAGTCGTAAGTTAAATAGTCGCAAGCGTCGTCAATATAAGAGTAAACGTAATAGAAAATAAAATTGTATTTTTCTATTTGTCAATACAAATAGAAAAGTTTTTACAAAATTTCTTTTATTTATTTTTCTCTTTTCTATAATTAAAAACCTAGAATTTTACAACAATCTTCACTATCTCTTTCTTAATAGTTTTACATGCAGAAATTGAAAGTTCTTCTCGTTTTTTCCGGGTCTTGTTGTCTGTATCTGTTTCGTCAGTCTTCTTTTTCGAAATGCTATTTCGACTATTCATATCCGCCTCTATTTCATCATAGTGATTTTCTATATATTCAAGCACTTTGTTTTCAATAGCCCATCTGAAAAAATTGAGCTGTCCAATTGTAGTCTGTAAACAAGTATTGTCGGTATAAGGAACCATAATTCTTTCTCTTCTTGAAAATGGGTCAAATCGAACTTTGCTATATGCTTTTAGTTCTAATTTATATTGGTGAAATACTTTAAACCTTTCCATATTTTCCTCGCCATTAATTACAGTGCTACACTTGTTTTTAGCAGGAATGGAATAAACTGTGAAGTTCTTTTTAGCAAAGTTTGTTACAAACCAATCAATGATTCGCAATGAAATACGCGATTCTCCATTAATAATTTTCATTAACCTTTCCATATTGTCTTTTTTGTAAAACTCAAGTAAATTGTTAAGTAAAAGTTCATTTTGCGTTTGTCCATGTCTTAATGATGCCATTTTTCTCTATTCGTCATTTCTTTTTATATTAGTTATTTGGTTGATTGATTAGCCATTTATTGTAACCAATTTATCAACAATATAAAGAGAAAAAACAAATATCTTCCATATAATATGTCTACCAATTATATTATTTTTACAAAGGATGAAAATAGTGCAACTGATGACAATCGCAACAATCAGATTTTTTTCATTAATAAGCGACAAACTTATTTGATGCCCTCTGTAAATCATACTTATTATGCTGAGCGTGGATTATTTGAAAATAATCTTATTGAATGGACAAAGCAATTTTGTCAGAAAGACCAATTATTTTTGGATATTGGTGCGCATACAGGAAGTTATGCGATTACTCTTGCTCCATATGCTTCAAAAGTTCTTGCTTTTGAGCCACAAAAAATGACATATTATGCCTTATGTGGAGGTGTAGCATTAAGTGGATTAAACAATGTAGATTGTTTAAAATTGGGTCTTGGAAATGAATCGCAAGTGGGAGCCAAGACATTACATATTGTTAGTAATGATGGTGGTGGTTCAACCGTTCACGCGCCCCCTTCTGAAAAGATTTTAACTAGCGAAACCATTGAAATCCGCACATTGGATTCTCTCAACATTCAAGAAAAAATATCATTTATTAAGATGGATGTTGAAGAGAATGAACTTCAAGTATTACAAGGTGGAATGGAAACTATTGTGCGTTGTGGTTATCCAAAGATATTATTTGAATCCAATAGTCAAATTAACACGGCTCTTTTTGATTATTTGAGAGAGATCTTGGGATATAATATTGTAAAAATAAGTGGATTTTTCAATATGTATTTGGCTGAAAGATAAACAACAGTTTATATTTTGTGTAAAAAATATAAACTTTTTCTATAAAGGTATATAATGAAAGAAATATACGAAAAAGCTCTATTAGAAGAGAAACATATTAACCTTGTTTGGCATACAAACTCCGATAAAATTGCGGTTATTATGGACCCTCGCTATGATGATTTGATGGTAGGTGTAATCCGGAACTTTATGAAACATTTGAATCCTGTAGGATGGAATCTTTTAATTATTACTCATGAAATGTATAAAGATCAAGTATCGAAAGACTTTTCTGAAGCGGAAGTAATTTTTTTAAGCGAGAAGCGTGTTTATTACAAAGACCATTATCCAAATATTACTATAGACACATATAATGGAATAATGATGTCTACTGAGTTTTGGGATTGTTTCCAAGCGGAAAACATTTTAGTATTTCAAAAAGACTGTTATATGTACAAAATGTTTGATGAAGAATATTATTTAAAGTTTTCTTTTTGTGGAGCAACTTGTATTTGGTTGTCCGAAGATGAGAAGGAGAGAGGTTATGCGATAAATGGTGGCTGTTCTTTAAGAAAAAAAACAGATATGATTGACTGTTTACAAAAAGTTTCGTGGGAAACTATAGAACGCTATTATCCAAAATTACAAAAATACAACGAAGATTTGTTTTTCTCTTTTGCCTCTCTCATTTTAGATAAAGTTTTGCCATCATTTGAGGAGAGATTGGATTTTGCGGTAGAAAATCAGGAACAAAATGAAAAGACTTCATTTTATCATGGGTGGAACAAGAATTATCAATGTGAAGAGAAGGCGTTAAAAAATATCAATAAAGCGTAATAAATAATGTTCTCAAAGCACCATAATCAGGTTGGTCCATATATTCAAGTTTATAAACAGCTTCTAAATAAGGAATCAAATAATGATTAACAATTTGTTTTGGCTCAGTTTCTTCCAAATAGTTCTTGATTAATTCTAGACGTTTTAGTTTTCCTCTGCCTATATTTGCCGGATGCATAATATGATAAATCGGCAATTCAGATTCACAATAATATGAAGACCACGGCAATTCAATTCCAAAAATAGTCATAAATAGATAACCTATAGAGATTAGATCATCTCTTGGACCCACACTATTTCCTAAATGTAAATTATAACTGGCATATTTTGCGGAACCAATTAGATCCACGGTTTTCACATTCTCTTTGTAAATGTCATTTTCAACATTGTAATAGAGAGAAGAAAGCCCAAAATCAATAATAATGACATTCTCTCTCTCGTCCACCATAAAATTATCTGGTTTAATATCGGAATGAACTACATATACAGAATGAAGTTGCTTTATTGCAAGAATCAACTTTTCACAAAGTCCAATCAATTTAAATATATCTTTTCCAATTTTCTCTATATATATGCTCAACGACATTTTGTAAAATGTAGTTGTCAAACATATATTATTTCCATACAAACCATACCAAAATAAAGTTGGAAAATTGGGTGAACCAGGAAGTTCACGATTTAAATAAGAAAGTATTTTAGATTCATGTTTAAGCGTAGTTGCCGTTTTCTCTATTTTTATAGCAACCAATTTTTTATTTATTCGGTGAATACCTTTAAATACGGTTGAGAACGCACCTTTGCCAAGTTTTTCCAGTATTTTGTAATTGTGAATATATATTTCCTCCTCTTGCATTAAATATAAATACAAATATTCCATAATTATTTTTATGATGTAATATATACTATTATGGCTTCAAAAGGGGTATTAGAAAAAGCAGACGTTGCTGTTGAAATTGCGAAAAAACCACTTTATATGGTTACAATGGGTTTTATTTATATTGGATATATTATTGTATTTTTAGGAATATCATATATTTCGCCAGCATATATTAGAGCAGTTAGTAATTTCACATACGTATTGATTGGACTTGTTCTTATGTATAAATACAATCCTTTTAGAGAAACGAAATCTCTATCCGAATATGACGCAAAACTCATTTTTATTTCAGCAACATTTATTTTGTTTAATCTTGGAATTACAGAGTTTGCTTTGTCCTTTTTCAAAACAGTTAAAATAACTTTTGGAATATAGATTTACATTCAATCTATACACCAAAATATAGATCGACAAATCTATATAAGTCTATATACCAAATATATATTAGTAACATGGACTTTCGTAAAGAAATACACAACATTTATAGAGAAATTGGAGAGAATATACAAGAGTTTGATTGTTTAAAAACTGACGAACTTCTCTCCGCATTTAAGAAAGAAACTAACAAATATTTAGAAAACAAAAACAATGAAATTATTGAAAGTGAGAAATTAGCTTCGCTTTCTATTGACATTCAACTAAATAAAAAAGAAAAAGTTGAAATATTAAAAAAACTTATTGGATACAGATATGTTGATGAAATTGATTCTCTCCACATTGGAAAATATACTAGGTGGATACAGAAATATGAAGAGCCTGTAAAACTTTCACCTGGGTCTTTTTTAACAAGTATTGATTATTTGGATAATGGTATTATTATGACTCTAAAGACATGGAATAATAGGATTTTTAAAATAGCATTTGATGACTGTTTGGTTTATCAGAAGTTGTCAAATGGTGAAGAACTTATTTTGATGACGGCTGACTATATTATTGGCAAATAGTTTCTAATATTCTCTCATTTTCTATTTTTTATTGTTCTTCGCTTATGGTTGCTTCGCTTATGGTTGCTTCGCTTATGGTTGCCTCCTTTTTTTTCATCACTTTTCTCACTTTTCTCACTTTCACTCATAAAATCTGTTGTTAAATGTTCCATATTATTAGTTCCTTGTAATTTTTTCTCTTTATTATAGAGTTTGTTAATTTCTTTTCTAATATGTCTATCAATGATTTCGCTTGACCTATTTATACTGGTTTTATTTCCTCTCAACGCATTTTTTATATATAAATCTTCTTTATCCATTCTTGGACTAACTTCCAGATTTCTAATGCGTTTTGAAACACTTTTTTTTGGACCCATTATATATTGTATATTTATATTTTTTCCATTTTATTTCTTATGATTTTATTGTATAATGTTTAACTACGCATTGACACACAACCCCGATGTAAAACTTGTTAAGAGGGATTATTATAATCATCGACGAAAACATATTCGCAAAAAAGTAATTGTTTTTGATTTAGATGAAACCATTGGCCATTTCTCTCATTTACATCCAATAACAAAATGTTTGTCCAAACTTTTTGATAGAGAACTCTATCAAGATGAGTTTAATAAACTTCTCGATGTTTTTCCCGAGTTTTTTCGTCCAGGTATATTGACAGTATTAGAGTTTTTAAAAATAAAAAAAGATAAAAACAATGTATTTAAGATTTATATTTATACCAATAATCAATGTAATCCTCCATGGGTAAATATGATTGTGAATTATATCCAGAGAAAATTGAATGCGCCCAACCTTTTTGATAAACTCATTTGCGCATTTAAAATACGAAACCAAATTATTGAACTTGGGCGCACTTGTAGTGCCAAGACTTACTCTGACTTTATTAAATGTACTATGCTTCCAGAAGATATTATTGAGACATGTTTTATTGACAACACGTATCATGACAAAATGTGTAAAGATCGTGTCTATTATATTTTACCTAAGTCCTATTATCACACTTTGAAGAAAGAAACCATAATTCGCCGTGTTCTTTCCATTTTTACATCTAACAACCAATTACAAAAACTATTAACAGATTCTCTTGAAGAGAATCGCAATATTTCTCTAGTTAATGAAGGCGCGATTACCAAGAAAATTATGTATTATGTAAGAGAGTTTCTCTATTATCCGAGATATCCACATACTCACAAAACTAAGCGTTCTTATAACAAACGTGCTGGAACAAAGAAAAATACAACCAAAACAATTTAGAGCTTCCGCAATAATTAATAATAGACAATGAAAATAACTATACACAATCGTAATTATAATTCTTGGGAAATTACTCAAGATGATGTCAAATTGGATATTCCCAATTTGATACCATCCAAATACAAACTTTTTGACGGTGATGTTTTTTTATTTTCTCATAACACTGTCGTCCTCAAAGAGTCAATTATAAGAGACAATTTTTTGGCGGGTGTTCTTGTTCTTGATAAAACATATGGTAGACAAGGCAAACGTCTTTTGTATAAATGTATTCCAGATAAGAAAACCCTTCCTTACTTTCTAGTTCCATATGATATATCTCCCTCTTTCAGCAAAGTTGTGAAAAATAAATATATTGTTTTCAGATTTATAGATTGGGAAAATGAACACCCTTATGGTGAAATTAAAGAAACTCTTGGCGATGTTGATTGTAATAAAGCATTTTCAGAATACCAATTATGGAAACGCGGTATACACCATTCATTATCTTCTTTCACAAAATCCGTAAGAACACTTTTAAAATATGATGAACCAGAACATATTCAAAGAATAATGGAAGCTTTTCAACCAATTAATGTTGAAGAAACTGCTTTTACTATTGACCCTGCAGATTGTACAGATTATGATGACGCATTCTCTGTTTCGGTAGAAAATGGATGTGCAACTATTAATGTTTATATAGCAAATGTTTTTCTCTGGTTAGAAACATACAATTTGTGGGAACATATGACTGACCGTGTTTCCACCATTTATTTGCCAGACAATAAACGTACAATGTTACCTCCGATTTTATCCGATAATCTATGTTCTTTGAAACAAGGCACACACAGATTTGCTTTTGCGATGACAATAAAATATAATATGGAAACATATGAACAAATCGGAGAGCCATCTTATAAAAATGTTTTGGTAAAAATAAGAAAAAATTACGTTTATGAAGAACACAAACTTTTGAAAAATCCGGATTATAAAGTGTTAAGCAAAATTGCGCAAACAGAAGATTCCCATGAAGTTGTAGCATTCTGGATGATTAAAATGAATACAGAATGTGCCAAATATTTGCGGGCAAGAGGCGCAGGTATTTTTCGCGGAACCAATAATTCTAATTCTACTCCAATAACAAATAGACATATTCTTGAATGGCTTGGCAACAATGGCCTTTCGTCAATGTATTCAACAAATTGTATACCACATACACAACTTGGTGTTGATGAATATGTTCATATTACGAGTCCAATTAGACGCTTGGTTGATATATTGAACCAAATACAATTTCAAATAATTATGAAAACTCCAATAAGCGAATATTGTCAAAAGTTTCTATATAAATGGTTGAGTAAAATTGACTTTATAAATCACGCAACAAAAGAGATTCGCAAAACACAAATGGATTGCGAACTTTTGGAAAATGTAAAAGAGAAAACAATTTATAATGGTATTATTTTTGATAGAAACGCGCTAAATAATGGATTTTATGAATATGCTGTATACATCAAGGAACTAAAACTATTTTCGCGGATAAAAATCCAAGAATATTTTGAAAATATGACCGAAACCACTTTTTGTATTTTCATTTTTACAGACAGTGATACACTTTCTAAAAAAGTTCGTATTTCCAAAATATAGAAAAACATTATTGTTTATGGTGATATAAAGATTTTTTACAAAAATATATATATAAATTATAAAATATGTATAGTAAAAGCCAAGCATCTCAAGACCTTTTTGTTCTTTCTGCTCTCAATTATAAAAGAAATGGAACATTTCTTGAAATTGGTTCAAATGATCCTGTTTTTAATAATAATACATATATTTTGGAAACACAATATGGATGGCGCGGTATAATGATAGAATATGACTCATCTTTTGAATCCAAATATAAAGAACTTCGACCAAACTCAATATACAAAATCGGAGACGCCAGATATATTGATTATGCAGATATGTTAAAAAACTATCCAAAAAATATGGACTATTTACAAATTGACCTTGACGTAGATAATAAATCCACAATAGATACTCTTGAACTTTTAGATAAAACAGTTTTTGATAATACACGTTTTGCTGTAGTAACATTTGAACATGATATTTATACTGGCAACTATTATAATACTCAAGAACGGTCTAGAGAAATATTTGAAAAACATGGTTATGAACTTGTTTTTCCAAATGTTTCACTTTATTTTAATGAAGCAGAAAAAATGTTTGAAGATTGGTATGTTCATCCAGATTTGGTAGATATGAAACTTATAGATTCGGTAAGGAGTCAAACATCTTTAAACCATAATGAAATAATAAATAGGTTCAACAAAAATTGAAATCCATATTAACACCAATAAACTATTAACAAAAACAATGGACAAATCAGAAGGACTTAGCAAGAGATTAACACAATTGGTAGAGGGCGGAAGAAGATTAAATGACGACAGCTTTACTTCAGAAGGAACCTTGGGAGAAGCATTAACAGAAATTATTCCATACATTGAAGAGAAGTGTAAAATAATAGGCGGAACATTTATTTATAAGAAAATGATTACATTATTTGAATGCCAAGAATATTTTCATAAGTATGGTGGACCACCTCCTAACGAAGAAAACAAAAAAGTATGTATGAGGCCAGACGGCGGTATATTCATATTGTGTTTGAATAATGAAAATATTCCAATATTAATTATTGAAGATAAAGTTCAAGGAACTAATGACTTATTACATGAACAAAACAAAAAACGCCAGGCAACAGGAAACGCAATTGAACGTGGTGCGAAAAACATTCGAGGATCTGAAATGATATTTTCAGGTCAAGATATATTTCCATATGTATTATTTGCTTCTGGTTGTGATTTCCACAATTCAGAAACAATAGCAAAAAGGATTGAAATGATGAATATGGGGTTTCCAAACCATTATATTGGTATAACTCCCACAACTACACAAGAAGAAGTTGATACCAAAATACAAACAATTATGGAATCTGTTTGTGTGAAAAAGAAAAATGGAAAATGTATTGCTTCAGTTTTTGTAAAAGCGCACAAATATAATGAAATGAAACACCGGTCTTCATTATGGAAAAAAGATGAAATTGTAATTATATGTAAAAGAATTATAGACAAAGTTTTTGAAAATATTATGTTATGAAAATATTATATAAATCTTTTATAATGTGTATTTTGCGAAAGAAATATTATTACCAAGTATATAATTATGATGATGGAAAAATATATTATATTATGTGCGGAAATTGTTACAAACTTTTACCAAAATATTTAAAAGAAAAACATTGTAATCCATCTTCAGACAATTTTTTATTTAAGTTCGAAAATAATAATACAAAAGTATTAGTTGAAGAGATAATAAAAAATAATAAATGCGAAGAATGTCAAGACCTAAATGGAAATAACTTTTATGAAAATATGAGTTTTATTCTTAAAACAAAACCAATAGTAAAGAGATAAATAGACCCACTAATAATATGTAATTTACACATATGGTAGGACACCTCCAAAAAGACGTTATTTACTGATGTCCCTTCAATGGTTTATATCTTCTTCGAAACTAAATACATAATTTCAACAACTTTATTATTACGGTCTTTGAGATTTCGACATCCTTTAAATGTATCATAATTTGTTTCATATTTATTAACATTATATGGTTCAAATAGTATTTTCCAATCTTCATCATTAATAATCCCTTCATTATTGTATGAAATCAATAAATACTTAGACTTTTCTAATCCAGTAGTCATAAGATGTTTCATTGAAGAAACTGCTGGATTATGCGTATTATAATTAGATTTATTCCAATTTGTCGGAATCCCAGAAACTTTGGATATTTCACTTGGCATTTCATTTTTGGCAATTATATTTAACATAAAGTAGTTGCTTCCATATGGGTGCTGATTGTATGGCGGGTCTAAATACATAATATCAATATTGTTCGGTAGTTCGCTCACCAGTGTGTTTATATCTTTATTTGAAGGGTGTGGCACATAGTTGGACTCTTCATTCCAAATTGGGACATCCAGAGTTATAGGTTTTGTTATTCTGGATAATGCGACTTGTCCTTCACCTCCAAAACAACCGACTGCTCCACTTTTGTAAAATCCTTTAAATACACCAGCTGTATTTGTATTTATACTTGCCTTATTGAGAAGTGGAACAAGACAATAGTTTGTAATATCCGATTCTACCACATCATTAATATATTTGCGCAATGTGTCAATAATTAGGGCATTTTCACGTGTATAGAAACAGCGCTCACCAACTTGTATATTTTTTGTATCTTGTGGAGCATAATGTTTTGAAATAATTCCTTCAATAAATGGACCTGTTTCGGCAATTTTATTCATATTTTCAATATGTTTAATTATGCGGTCCTTTTGTTCTGTTGTGGGTTTTACCAAATAACAATACGCCATTAAATAAGCATAATATTCCAAATCGTTTGTATAAATATTATCAGCAATATAACTGAGTTCTCTTGAAACAACAGATGAACCAGCAAAACCGTCAACAATATTTATTTTTTCTTTTCCAATCAATGTTTTTACTTCTTCCACTATATTTCTGATATTTTTTACAAGTTTTCTTTTATTTCCGATACAAGTTAGCATTGTTTGATATATGTAAGAATCCTCTGCGAATGAAGGATTTGCTTCGGCAGATTCAGGCATATTTGATGTATTCTTTTCGGACAAAAGTTTTACCAGTTCTGATTTAGTCTTTCCACTAATTCCTTTTACACCCTGTTGTTTACAAAGTTCTTTTAATTCAGCCACAGTTTTTTCCATTTTGTATATGTGTAATTATTTTACACATCTACTTTTAAATCAATTTTACGCAAGGACCCTATTTTTTTACAGATTTATTTTGTTTTTTATTTTGTTTTTTATTTTGTTTTTTATTTTGTTTTTTAGATTTTCGTTGTTTTCTTCTTCCACCTTTGGCACCCATATAATCTCTCAAATCTGACATATTTTCAAGAATATGTTCTCCAGTTTTTTGTCTTACCATTTCATATGCACCCAGTATTTTTTCTTTTTTAACATTATTTACATCATCCACAAGTTTATATAGCAAATCAACCTTTGATGGTATAATAATTTGTTTTAATGCAGCTTTTATTTCTGGCGTTTCATCTTCTGGACTTAAAAGTGCTCCTACTCCAATAAACGCAACAACTATTTTAAATCTAATATTTACAGATACAACTGGAATATTTGGTTCCAATAAATGCCGAAATGCCTTTGTAAGAATAGTTGTTCCATCTGGATATTTTGCGTTTGGGTCAGCACCTTCATTGAGCAATTCCGCAATTCTCCTTAATAAAGTTATGTCAAATTGTCCAAGAGGAATATTGTTTGGGGCATCTTGATCAAATATATGTAATAATTCTTGTGTAGGATTTTGATGTTCCATTTATAATTCATTCATATAATTATTTATAGACGCATTTATATTTTCAGTATTTAAGCTTTCTTTTTATATGTTCTTCTTTTTTGGTGTTTTTTTGTTTTTCTTGATTTTTTTTTAAATCCACCATCAAACTCTTTCAAATTATCCATATAGAATGAATCAAAATCTTCTATTTGTTGATTCATTTTTGATTTTTTTTTCTTTCTAATTCGGATAGTGTTTCTTCATCATTTTGTTTTCTTTTTTCTAATATAGTAATATCGGAAAAATTGTTTTCTAATATAGGAATATCGGAAAAATTGTTTTCATCTAAACTGTTATTATTTGTTTTATAAGTCGAAACATAATTATCAAAATCTATATATTCTCCCAATTTCATATCATTTTCTCTTTCTTTTTGTCTTCGTTTTCTTTCAATGCGTTGTTTATTCATTTTTTCCTTGTTTTTCAAATACCTTATTGCGTATTTTTCTTTAATCTGTTGTTTATGCGTGTCTCTCCATTTTTTTTTGTATTTTCTTATGCATTTCTTTTTGTATTTCTTTTTTACTCTTTGTTATTGAATCTGTTGATTCCATTTATATATTATAGATATTTTTATTTATCAATTTCTGTATTATAAAATTGAAATCTTTTTTACATTTTTATATATAAATAATAAAACAACAAACAAAACATATTTATTAATAAAATGCCAAGAAACTGCTCTTTATGCAAAAACCCAGGGCACACAAAAACAACTTGTCAGTTAAAACAAGAAATATCAGAAAAACTAGAAAAACAAAATAAAGCAGTATCAGTAAAAAATAATATAATGAATGGAATTGAATTATTTGAAAGAGTTAAACAAGTTTCTTCATTTGAAGAACTTTTGTTATCAGAAAAAAATCCTTCAGATAATGGAAAACGTGGAAAAATGTTTGAAATTGTAGTAAATATTATTATTCGTTTTGGATTTTGTTCAGCATTTACAAATGATAATTATGACCATTATGAAGGTAATATTAATACATGTAAATTAAAAAAAGTTAATGATTTGAAACAATATCTTACAATATTAACATCTTCAAAAAGTGGGTCAAGTGATATTACTTTACAAAATAAAATTACAGGAGAATATATATTTATATCTTGTAAATTTTATGGTGATGACAGTAATTATTGTATAAAAGATTATGAAGTTCAAAACATACATTCTGCTATTTTAAAAAATAATCATAAATATAAAAAATACAAAATCTATTTATTTGTTAATAATAAGCAAAAAGTTCAACATATAATTAATTCAAGTGAAGAAACAAATAAGCATTTAAAAGATGACATTACAGATATAATTGGATTAGATGAGTTAGAGTTATATTTTCATAACTTAAAAAGATCTATACAAAATATTTCAATTGACGAAGTAAATGATAAATTTTATAATACAAAAGTATCATTAGAACTTCGTTTTCATCAAGATTTAATCACATATCAAATGTTAGAAAAAATTGATGAAGGTAATAAAGAATTATTGCTTGGAGCAAAGGCAAGGTCTGGTAAAACTTATTGCGTTGGTGGATTGTTTGTGAAATATTATAAAAAATACAATACTTTGAATGCATTAATTATTACACCAGCACCAACAGAAACATTATCACAATTTACCGATGATTTATTTCATAAATTTAGAGATTTTATTGGTATAAATATTATTGAAATTAAAAAAGGAAGTGATTTTAGTTCAATGTTATTACAAGAAAATAATATTATTATTGTAAGCAAACAATTATTAGATGATTATGTTCTTGATAAAAAAATAATTTCTATTAAGGATTTAAACTTAGACAGCATAGTATTTGACGAAAATCATTTTCACGGAACAACACAAATGTCAAAAAATATTTTACAATCATATTCATCATCAAAAACAGTTAAGTTATATTTAACAGCAACTTATGCGAAACCATTGAATGAATGGAATATACCAGATGATTGTCAATTTTATTGGGATATTGAAGACGAACAAATGTGTAAAAGTCGCAATGTGGATGGTTTAATTGAAAAGCACGGAGAAGATGTATTATTATTTATTAAACCAGAAAACCAAGAGCGTCTTTTAAGTGTTTATGATAAAATGCCAGATTTACACATTATTACAAATATGATGGATAGAAAACGATATGAGATGATAAAAGAACGAATTCAAGATACCAGTTATGGATTTTCAAACGGAACTTTATTATCAACCACAAAAGATGGAAATAATTTTAATTATATTGAAGAAGTTGATAATATGTTAAAATATATTTCTGGAAAGGGAAAAATAGATGAACTTGAAGACCCTATTAGAGATAAAAAGTCAATATTTGAAAGAATTAAATACATATCTAACTCAAAAAATAGTAGAACAAAATTAAATAATGGTGATTTTACAAGTCAATTATGGTTCTTACCATTTGGAAAAGATATGTTAATTGACAAAGTAAGCAAATGCTTGAAAGATAGAATGTTAAAAAATCGTGTATTGTCTCATTATGAAATTATGATAGTAAATTCTAAAAAAGACTTCAAATTAAAAGATATAAAAGAAGAAATTAAAAACAAAGAATTAAAGGCAAAAGAAGAAGGAAAGTCTGGATTAATTTTATTAGCAGGAAACCAACTGACATTAGGTATTACACTACCTTTTGTTGATATAGTATTCTTGTTTAATGATGTTCTGTCAAGCGATAAAATATTACAAATGATGTATCGTTGTATGACAGAAACCATAAATAATAGCGACACTGCTGGAATAAATAATGGTGTAAAGAAAATTGGGTTTGTAGTTGATTTGAATATTTCCAGAGTTCTAAATACGATGTTGGATTACAATGTTTATAAAAAAGACTTGAATATAGAACAAAAAATGGAATATTTGGTAGAAAATAATTTAATTAACATTGATAGCGACTTGTTTGAAAATAAAACAAATAAAAGCAAATTAATTGAGAACCTTTTACATATTTGGAAATCAGACCCAATTAATAACCTTAAAACTCTTTTGAGAAAAATTGAAGAAAATGTAATTGATTTGGAAACAAAAGACCAAAAATTAATTAATCAGTATTTTACAAGTTCTGTTGGTGATGAAAAAGTGAATATACAAGTTCAATTTGATGATGAAAGTGATGAACAATTACAAACTGGAAAAGAAATTACAAAACAAGAAAAAGATGATGGTGATGATAGTAGTGTTGCTGATAAAGATGCGGAAAAAGATATACAAAATATATCTCTAACAAAAGATGTATTGCCATTTATTATTCCATTAAGTTGTATTTTAACAATTAAAGACAATAAATATGATTTTACTGAAATATTAAATATAATTAAGGAAAATCCTAATTTACTTGAAATATTTAATGACCAGTCATTTGTCTGGTGGAATAAAAAGGATATTATCAAGTTGGTTGAAAAAATAGTCGAAAAATATGTTAAAAAGAACTCTTCTATATATAATATAGCAATTCAATTTAAAATGTCTTTACAAAGTTTGATAGATAAACCAAAAGAATTATTAGAATTGATTGATAGTTGTTTGAAACCAAAAAAAATTGAAAAAAAGAAGTTTGGTGAGGTTTTCACACCAATGAGTTTTATTAATAATGATATGCTAAGAGATTTAGAAGAATACTATAAAAAAAAATATAATAAAAATATATTTGAAGATGAAACTTTAAAATGGGGTGATACAACAACCGGAATGGGTAATTTTATGATTGCAATTTATTATAAATTAATGGAAGGATTAAAAATAAAATTTTCAAATGAAAAAGAGAGAAAGAAACATATTTTAGAAAATATGTTGTTTATGGCAGAATACAATAAAAAAAATTGTTTTATAGTTAATCAAATATTTAATTTAAATAATGAGTTCAAACTTAATTTATATGAAGGCGATTCTTTACAATTAGATATTCAAAAAGAGTTTGGAATTACTAAGTTTGATATTGTAATTGGTAATCCACCTTATAATGAAGAGTTAAAATCAACAGGCGCAAAAGCATTATATAATAAGTTTGTTGAGTATTATATTGATAAATGTGATTTATTGTGTTTTGTAATTCCGTCAAGATGGTTTTCAGGAGGAAAAGGATTAGATAGTTTTCGTAAAAATATGTTGGAACGAACTGATATTGTATATATTAAGCATTTTGATGATGCTTCAGCTATATTTGGAAGTTCTGTATCAATTGAAGGTGGTGTTAATTACTTTCTAAAAGATAGTAATCATATTGGAGATTGTATTTATAATGGTTCAATAACAAAGTTAACTAAATATGATGTATTTGTAGATGGTAAATATCATTCTCTAATTGATAAAATAAGAGAATATAATTCGGTAATAGATTTATATTTGGGTAGATATTTTGGCATTGAATCAAATGATAAAAGATTAAAAAACGATAAAACAAAAGATACTATTAAATGTTATGTATCACAACAAAAAGGTTTTGAAAAAAATATTGAGAAAAAAGAAATTAAAAAAGAGTATAATTTTTGGAAATTAATTACAGCAAGAGCAAATGGTGGCAATGGATGTTTCGGAAATATATTTATTGGAAACTGTGATGAAATACATACTGGTAGTTATATATCATTTAAGGTATCAAATGAAGATGAAGCAAAATCATTATTAAGTTATATGAAATGTAGATTACCTAATTTTATGTTATCATTAAGAAAAAATTCACAAGATATAAGCGAATCAACATGTAAATGGATACCCTTACCACTCTTAAATAAAAAATGGACAGATAATGAAGTGTATAAATATTTTAAATTATCTGAAGATGATATCAAATTAATTAATAATACAAATATTGTTGGTTATAAGAATATTGTTTAATAATCAAACATTGTTTAAAAATATTTTTTATGTTATCTCCACAAATAACATAAACGTATTTCTCTATAAACGTGGAGAGAACATACAATGAAAAAATCTAGAAATCCAATGTCAAAACTTATTGCGTCATACAAATCCGATAATACTGAACCCCAATCTATTTATGAAAAATATTTGGATCATACTAAAAACTATCAAAGCCAATATGGAAAAAGAACCATTGTATTAATGATGGTCGGTTCATTTTACGAAGTCTATGGACTAAAAAACGCAAAAGGCGAAATACACGGAAGCGAAATAGTAACTTTCTCTCAGATTTGCCAAATGAATGTTAGTGAGAAAAAGAAGGCTTCTGTTGAAGGCAACACAGTATTAATGGCCGGTTTCCCCGAATACACTTTGGAACGTTATTTACAAAAATTAAGCGAAGCAAGTTTCACTAGTGTTGTTATTATCCAAGATGAAGAAAATAGTGTATCTGGCTCTAAGAAAAAACACATTATTCATTCTATCCATTCTGCCGGAACATTTATTCCATATGAAGTGGAACAAACTCATTTATCAAACAATATTATGTGTGTATGGATAGAGGCATACAATTCCGTCCAATCTCGCATTCCCCAAATAGTTTTCGGCATTTCAGTAATCAACATATTTACAGGAAAATCATATATTTTTGAACATAAAACCCAATATGAAAATAATCCAACAACATTTGATGAGTTAGAACGCGCAGTTTCCGTATATAATCCTTGTGAAATCATTATTCTCTACGATTTAATTAAGGTAACACAGAATGAAGAAACCCTTATAAAAAATATAAAATCATTTTCAAATATGACTTGCGAATCAATTCACATACATTGTATTAGAGAAAACAAGAAAACCGAAAACACTATGAAACAACAATATATTGTTCAACTTTTGGAAATATTTTTTGGTTCAGAGTGCTACGAAACTTGTCAAGAGTTCTCCATGTATCAAATGGCAACACAGTCTTTCTGCTATTTACTCAACTTTATTCAGGAACATAATCCAGCACTTGTAAAAAAAATCCACACTCCCACTTTTGGAAGTACAAGTACCAATGCCATTTTGGCAAATCACACCCTCAAACAACTAAATATTATTGATGATAAATCCGCCGATGGACAGAGAAGTGGCAAATATTCTTCTGTTTTGAACTTTTTGAACCGCGCTTCAACACCTATTGGAAAACGACATATCCAAGAAGTGTTAACAAATCCTGTTTTTGATTCGGATTATTTAAATAATACATACAATATGATTTCTCATATGCTTTTGGAAGAGAACTACCATTTTATCTCTTTTTTTCGCAAACAATTGGCTGATGTGGCGGATTTGGAAAAAATAATGCGCCAAATATTAGTTCGTAAGATTTCGCCTTCTACAGTGTATCGTCTCTACGATTCTATATGTCATATTCAGCAAATTAATGTGTGTATTGCGGAAGACAAAACACTTATGAATTATTTGTCCAATTCAGAAACGATACAACACAATTGTGCCACTATTCTTTCTAATATTTCCAATGTATTATTAATTGACGTGTGTAGAAATATAAATACAACTACATCCACCATTTCCGAACATATTATTAAAAAAGGCATAAATGCGGAATTAGATGCTTTAATGAATGAATATCAAGTGGCAACCGAACATATGAATCATATACACAACTTTTTAAATATGGTATTGCGCAGTTCTCTCAACTTGGCAGATGACGCGGAATATGTTAAAATAAATACAACAGAGAAAATGGGTGTTTCATTCCAAATAACTAAGCCACGTGCTAAGGTGCTCAAACAATTGTTAGATAAAAATGAATATTATGGAATGCCGTGTTTTCATAAAATCCTTACTCAAGTTAAACCAGGAACAATTATGTTTAAAAATATAATGATTGAATATGGTGACTTGAAGTTCAAAACCGCCACCACTTCCGCTGAAGAAATTGTTTTCGACCAATTGACAAATATAACGGCAAAACTTTTGAAATTAGAACACGCAATTGAGAGAAAGACTTCTCTTCTTTACGCCGACTTTGTAGAAAACATTTTGGAAAATGTATGTTATGCGCATATTGATAATATTGTAAACTTTGTTGCTTCTCTCGACGTCCTTCAAACCAAAACATTTGTTGCTAGAGAAAATAAATATTGTAAACCTGAAATATGCGCCGACGAATCGTCTTCATTTTTGAAGGCATGTGGAATACGCCATTGTCTTATTGAACATATTCAACAAAATGAAACCTATGTAGCAAATGATGTAGAAATTGGCAGTGGAGGCATCCTTCTCTATGGAACCAATGCGGTTGGAAAAACTAGTCTTATTCGGGCAATCGGAATTGCCACAATTTTGGCACAATGTGGATTTTTTGTTCCATGTAACAAGTTTGTTTATAAACCATATAAGTCATTTTATACGCGCATTTTGGGAAATGACAACTTGTATAAGGGTCTCTCAACATTTGGTGTAGAGATGAGTGAATTGCGAGTTATTTTGAAAAATGCTGACTCAAACAGTTTGATACTTGGCGATGAACTTTGTTCGGGAACAGAAACACAAAGCGCATTGAGTATTTTTGTGGCAGGGCTGATGCGTCTCCATGCACAAAAGTCTTCATTCTTATTTGCTACCCATTTCCATGAGATTGTGGATTATGAAGAGATTATAGCAATGGATCGACTTTCTCTCAAACATATGGCGGTGCATTATGATAGAGAATTGGATTGTCTTATTTATGACCGGTTGTTGAAAGACGGACCAGGAGATAATATGTATGGTTTAGAGGTGTGTAAATCTCTCCATCTTCCAACAGAGTTTTTAGACAAAGCATTTGAAATTAGAAATAAGTATTTTCCAGAGAAGGCAGGCACACTTGGTCAAAAGACATCTCAATATAATACGCAAAAAGTGCGTGGTATTTGCGAAATGTGTAAGAAAGCGCTTAGTACAGAAGTCCATCACTTAGAGATGCAACAAAATGCTGATAAAGACGGATTTATTGAAGGAACTGCTATACATAAGAACCATAAAGCAAACTTATTGGCATTATGCGAAGAATGTCATTTAAAACAACACCAAGTTGTAGAGAAAACTACAATTAAGAAAATTGTGAAAAAAAAGACAACTGTTGGATACACGCTGATTTAATCCAATAAATTGGTTGTGGTTGGAACAACTATTTTTCCATGTAGTTGATTTGTTAAATATTCGATTGTCATATCTCTATTTGCCAATTTATTATTCAAATCACCAATTATTAGTTGAAGTTCTCTAACGGTTTCTTTTGTTTTTATTGCCTCAGCATAATAATTTGATTTGTTATGATTCATATCAATAATCCATTTTTTATGAGAATCACATTTGATATGTGTAGAGAATAATGATGTTGTTTTATATACTTTGTCTCTGCGGGTTCCGCAAGGACAACGAAGTCCTTTTGTAAATGATGTTATTTTATCAACATAGTTGCCATGTTCATCCATACTTGGCATATATATATCTGGTTCAGTTGCAATTTCCATTTTTTTTGATTTGTTTGATTTGTTTGATTTGTTTGATTTTGATATTGGTTCCATAAAATATTTCAATTTTCACAAAGATAATTATTATTTATTGTGTATAATCAGGGTTCTTACACATTCTGAAGTGTTTGTTTTTATTTAGTCTTCTTCTTCGTCTTCGTCTTCATCTTCTTCTTCATCTTCTTCTTCATCTCTAACTTCTTCTTCATTACTATATGGACCGCAATATTTACAAGGATTATTTCCTTCTCTACAATTATCACAATACCATTTGTCGCATTCGCGACAAGGCCATCCTTCGCATCCACGATTGACATCTATTCCACATGTATAACAATTTCCATAACAACCACATTTAATATTATCATAATTTCTACAATTATAGCACATATCATACCCACAATCACAACAAGCAAACTCAACACATTTTTTACAACCTATAACTTCACAAGCATTACATGTATTTATGCAATTTTCACAAAACAATGGATATATTATATCTTCATCATACTCATTTTCTACATTACACAACTCACATGAAATTGCTTTTTCTACAGAGATTTCTTTTTTACAAGATTCACAATTTGTCATTTCAGTGTTAATACAAGATTGTTCATGTTCAACACAATAAATATTTGTATCCATTTTCTTGTATTTCTATTTTTCTTTTATTTTGTTTGTTTGATAAACCAACAAAATAATTATTTCAATTTTTATACCTTTGTTTTTATATTTTAATTTTTATATTTTAATTTTTATATTTTAATTTTTATATTTTAATTTTTATATTTTAATTTTTATATTTTAATTTTTATATTTTAATTTTTACAAAGAATCCCACAACACTTTTTGAACTTCCAAATCTTTAATTGGATGAAAAAACTGAACTTTATTTACATTGTTTATATTCCAGTCATGTCTATATACAATTGGAACCATTTCAATTGGAGAGTCGCATTTCAAATTATGGTATTTTGCTATAGTCATAAATAACATCTCTATAAAAAATAATTGTTTATTTTGAGCAACATAATTGTAAATGTGCAAATGTAGATTTCGCGAAACACGACACGCACATACAAGCCCATTATAATGTGGTTCAGGTAAATTAATATGGACCGCATTCCATAACCATTTTTCTTCATCACGATCATCAATTTGTTTTACTAATAAATCACTATCTGGATATTCACCATCTATTTTTAAAAATATTTGTTCACTATAGAAAAAAATATCATCTTCAATATACCAAACATGGTCATATTTTTTCTCATATGCGGAAAAAAAACAAATTGCTTTATCCCAACCAGAAACTATTTTGTTGAGAGCCAAATTGGACAATTGAAATCCCATTTCCATACATTCAACATTATTAAATTGAACAAAAGTAAATGTTGGATATTTTTCAAAATAAATATCTTTGTAGTTTTTTGAATTATCATCGATTATAATAACTATGTCATAATTATTTATTTTTTTCAAAAAGTCCAAATAAATAACATTTGGTATATTACATATTAAACAAATACAAGTTTTTTCCATATAATCTCTATTAAATACTTATTTTTTATACTTGTTTTTTGTTGAATCGCGTTTTTTTCTGCTTTTTCTGCTTTTTCTGCTTTTTCTGCTTTTTCTTTTACCACCAGCATAACCGCCTCCTCCGGGTGGTGGTGGATAACCTCCTCCGGGTGGTGGTGGTGAATTAGTTCTGGCGCGAATATTACGATCAAATGTATTAGAATCAGCATCTGTGAAATTATTGTTGACATTATTTGTATCAGTAGGTGCACTTGCTACACTTGATACATTTGCTACACTTGAAGCGGTTGGTGTGGTTGTTGGAAGAGTGATTGGCGCTGGTGTAATATGAATAGGAATATCTAAATGTCCACATATAATTTTGGTAAGTTGTTTGTAGTAGTCTTTTTTCCAGTTAGGGTCTTTTTCTGGAATATGGGGTGGAACAATTATTTTTATTTTTTTATTCTCTAATACACTCAAATAATGTTCAAGCATTGATCTGGGAGTATGAGATATAATAGGAACACCATTTTTAACTCTTGACGGAAAAAATATATTTATATATTGATCAAAAAACAAAAACATATTAAATATAGCACTGGCATCAATGTTTTCACGACTAAGTAATGTTCCGTAATATGGATTTTTTATATTCAAACTATCTGTTAATGTTATGTAATATTGGACAAACATAAAAACTTTTCCTCTTTGAATCATTTGTTTATACATATCAATAATCTTAGCCTTGGCTTTGTCTGAATCTTGATTTTTTTTGAGTTCATCTGAAATTACTATTCCAAAAAAGACAACAAAGTTTGTATCTAAATCAAGAGCAATACTATTATTATCTGTTTTACAAATATTTTGTGGCTTAAAATCAAGAAGCAACATTCCAAACTTAAGAACATTATCAATAAGAGTTTTTATTTCATCGTGTGTTGTTTCAAAAAAAGTATTTTTCCTCCAAATATATCTTGGGTCGCGATAAAGTTTTACAACATTTGTTTCAATATATCTTGCCATATCAGAAACGCATCTTTCTTGTAAAATAAATATTCGTGTAGGTTTGTCTTTATCATATACTGGAAAAACATCTTTATAATATGTTGTTTCCACTTCAACTATAATATTATATATTTTTGGTGCTAAATCTTTTGATGAAAACACATTTTGAGTTTCAATTTCATTAATTATTGAATTATATTCTGTTTCATCTTCTGGAAATACACAAGAAATTACTGTTTTTTCAGGAGTTTCGTGTTCAAAAACAATTTGCGATTGTTCGGCTACACTTATTTCTTTTGCATGCAAAATATGTTTTGGAACACCCAAATCAATATTATTATTAGTTTCCGAACCCACAAATACTATTTTGTTTGTTCCACTTCCTACTTTTTCTCCAAAGTATACTCTTTTTTTTGGTATTTGGCTCATTATTTGTTTATATATATAAACAAATAAAAATATTATATGTGTATAAAGGGGTTCTTATATAGTCTCTCTCACTTCCATCAAAAGCATATCAACTTCTGGTTCACGCCCACGAACAAAATGAAGAAGTTTCGCTTTCTTGGTTTCCCGTAAAACTTTGCGAAGTTCTGGATTTTCAAACTTTGCTATAAGTGCATTTTTTCTTTCCGCGCGGTCTCTTCCTCCATAAAAGTCTGGATCCAACTTCACATTTTTCGGTCTAAGTAATACTTTTTCATACTTGCCAGAAACTCCTCCAGCACCTTTTGCCTTTTTGACATCAACTGAAATCTCGCTATTTGAATCAAGAGAGAATGATGCGTAAAAGTCTGGAAATCCCTTCTTAAACTTGGATGCCTGGTAATAGTGTTCCACAGTTTGCCACTGTTTTCCATCAATCGAAAAGGGCGAAGCAAAATCGTCATCAAGCATTCTGCGCCAACCTGATATATGTTGTAGGTCTACAAACTCTACAATATCTTGTTTCTTAATCTTCTCTCCACTTCCTTTTCCAGGTTTGGCATCAGCAGAACTATTGTAAAACATAAAATGAATGGTGTCATCATATAATTGACTTGGCACTGGAGGTTCTGAAGAATAAGCAGTTGCTACCGGATCAATACCAAACTTTTCTTGAAATCTACGAAAGTCTGTAATATGGTGGAAAACTCCCGCATTGTGTTCAACGCATTTGTTGGCAATGAGTGTTTTCACATAATAAGGTATTTCAGAAAACTTCAATATCTTCTTGTCTTTGTATGAAATCAATTGATAATGGTCGCCCGAATAAGATGTCATAATGTAGTATTCTGGATTTGGAATCTCGTAGTCTTCTGTTCCAGTAGCACATGTCATAACGGTGTCTTCTGAACCACTCTTGTAGTTTTCCTCTGACAATATAATCATCTTGATATTTAGTTTTTTCTCTATTGCTACAATAGCGGTTTCATCAGCCCAATATGAAGACTTTTTCATAGCATTGCGGAAATCTTCCAATGAAACAACGCCTTCCATAAAACGATATTGACCAATATCTCTTTCTGCGGTTGTCAACTTTTTCTTAAACTCCTTTTTGTCTTCGTTCATCAATTCAATGGTTTTCAAAATCATATCTTTTTCACTTTTTTCTTTTGCCTTTTCAAATCTTTTTTTGTGTTCTTTAATTTTCTCTGTTATTTTATTAATATTGGATTTATTTACTTCAATCTCTGTTTTAAACATATTAAAAAGCATTAAATATTGGTCAAATGTTTCTTGAACAACTGAATCCGCAACAATTTCGCGCAATTTTTCAATTGTAGTTTTCTTGCCTATTTGGCGAAATGCTTCCATAACAACTGTGAAAAAACAGTCGCCGTCTCCCGGAATTTTGTGTATTCTATAATGTTCATTTTTCATAAACTTTTGCATCCAGTTTGAGTTGGCAGTATCAGTTTTCAATTTATCGGCTTCAGCTTTTGTCTCTTCTTTCAAAAGTTCTGGAATATCCGCATTTCCAATATCTTCAAAAATCTCTTTTGATTCCTTTTTCTCTATTTCTTTGATTTTTGGATTGTCTTTTTGTACAAGGTCGAAGACAGAAGACTCTTTTTCTAAAGCAACCGGATTAATCACTGGTTCTTCATCAGCGACTTGTTTCTTATAATATTCTGGGTCAGATTCCGACATGTCAAGAAAGTTTCTATTTACAAAGGGATACAATAATAGCGTGTTTTCATCATTTACATATTTCTCTACATCAAAGTCAATTTCATCAGCATATTTTGATAAGTTTTTAGTATCTACTTCAAATAATCCGATTTTTCCTCTTACAACATCCTTTGATATTAAATATGCTGGATAATAAACAACACCTTTTCCAGTATAAGTGTATTTTGGTTTTCCTATACCAATAACAATGCGTTTTTCTAAGATTTCTGTCTCGTATAATGGAGCGCTGTAATCCATATCCTCGTAGTCGATAGTTCGCGATTCATTATAAACAATTTCGGGTTTTATTCTTGATTGAACCATATATATATAGTATGGAAACGTAGTTTATTGGAACCTACGGATAAGGCGCCTTCGGCGCCGACGGTGGGACGCTTCGCGTCCTCTCCAGTAAAACCTCCCTTGGGATATAAGGTGAAGACGAAGCCTTATAAGGCGCACCAAAGGTGCGCCGAATCCATTGTATTGGAAACCTATGATTAAGGCGGAAGGAGCTCTCCTGACCTATATTTTTATAAAAAAATAAATAATTTTATTGTTTTATAAAAAAGAATGATTACAAATGTATATTAAAAAAGGAGGGTTCATAAGGGAAGAACGACGAAGACGTTCCGCCTTAACCTTGGTTCACTTATTTTAGATCCATATACTTAAATCTGGTTCTATTGGATAAACCCGGTTTTCCTCCACGCGCAAGTTTGTCTAAAACTGGCTGAAACTGTTGTTTCAATTCCTTTCCAAAATGACTAAATATAATAACAATTGATTCAGTAATTTCTTCCACATTTTTCTGTTTAGTTGAGTCTTCAACCATTACATCAATTTGCGCAAACATATCTGAAACCAGTTTCATAATATTTTCCATTTGAAACTTCTTGTATGTTCCCAACTTGGCAATATCACAAAGCAAGTTAGTAATATTCTTGCGCATATTATTTTTTGCAGTAAACTCGCAAAACGCATCATAATCTACATTTGAATCTACATCCACAATATTTTCTAAAGAAGCAAAGTAATCACCAATCTTCTTCTCAAACAACTCATCAAACTCTGAACCATATTTGGTACAAACACACGCAATTACACATGCGTATATTTTAGAAAATATCTTGTTTGAAACACAAATGGTATAAATAGTGTCAAATATAGTTTGCATTTTATCAGTCATTTCGCAATCATCGCCAAAATCAATCGAATCTCGTATTTCCTCTATTTTTTCTATAATCATATTAATCTTCTCTTCGCAATTTTCCTCTTTAATCTTATTAAGTCCTACACGGATTTCATTTATTTTTTCTTGGGTTGCATCCACTTCGGCAAATACAGTTGCCTTGAAAACTGGTCTCTTCCATTCATCTTTGGATTCTTTCGGCTTCTTGTAAGTGCGTTCGCGCACCTCTTTCTCTTTCGGCTTCTTACTAACAGTATTTGGCGTAGTGTTATGTTGATTAATATAAGTATTTGGTGCATTTTCAACATATCCAACCAAACCGCAAAGAATGCGAATTGTGTTTAATACTTGCTCCGGAAGTTCAACCTTTCCGATTCTTTCAAACTCTGCCAAATTATATGTTTTAGTAGCCATTGTTGCTGTGTATATTGATATGGATATATTTATATTCTTTTATTTCAATTTTACAAGTTAATTTTTATTACTTTACAATAAAATTGTTGATTAAATGAAAAAAAAGAGCTTATAAGTATTGGAACATATAGATTGGAAGAAATGACATTAGATGAATTGAGAGCCGATACAAGAAGTGGTAATGAGAAGAAGAGTGAAGAAGCGCCAGGTGGAGGAGGATATACTTTAGGAGGAAGAAAAGCAACAAAGAAAGGAAGAAAAGCAACAAAGAAAGAAAAGCAACAAAGAAAGAAAAGCAACAAAGAAACAAAGAAAATTAACTATAAAGATGTAATACTCTTTGTTTCACATTCATTTTTCAATTGTATAAAAGACTTAAACACTTTTTTACAATACCATTATTATTATGACAGAAGAATATAACGAAAACAAAGTAGTAAAGATTTGGGATGATTGTGTGAATAATCAAGATTTGCTCCGAGGAATATACTCATATGGGTTTGAAAACCCCAGTCCAATTCAAACCAAAGCTATTTATCCAATGACTTGTAAGAGAGATATTATTGCGCAGGCCCAATCCGGAACCGGCAAAACTGGCGCCTTTACAATTGGCTCATTATCATTGATTGATTCATTATTAAATGAAACCCAAGCAATCATACTTTCACCTACTCATGAATTAGCATCGCAAACTGCGGTTGTTTGTTCTTCAATTGGTTCACATATGCCCAATTTACGCGTAAGTAAGTTTGTTGGTGGAACTTCTGTAATGGATGACAGACGAAATATTGAGAGTGGTGTTCCACAAGTTGTTATTGGTTGTCCAGGACGCATTTTCGATTTAATTCGAAGAAGAATCTTGGATGTGAGTAAGGTCCGGGTTTTTGTCATTGATGAAGCAGACGAAATGTTGTCTACTGGATTCAAGGACCAAATCAAAAACATATTTGAGTGGTTTCCAGATAGTGTTCAAGTTGGCATTTTCAGTGCTACACTTACTCCAGAGGTTCTGGCATTAACATCCAAGTTTATGCGCAATCCTGTAAAAATAACAATGACCGCTGACAAACTTACTTTGGATGGTATTCGACAATATTATATTGCTTCCGACTATGACGATGACAAGTTTGATGCTTTGAAAAAGTTGTTCAAAATGATTAGTGTAAACCAGTGTATTATTTACTGCAATAGTGTAAATCGTGTTTCGCAATTATGTGAAGCAATGAAGGGTGAAGGATTTGCGGTTGATTGTATTCATCGAAATATGAATAAGGTAGATCGCGAAATTGCTTTTAAAAACTTCCGAAGTGGGCAAACCCGCTTTTTAATTTCTTCCAATATTACTGCGCGAGGCATTGATGTTCAGCAAGTAAGTGTTGTTATTAATTTTGACATAACATCTGATCCACACACTTATTTACATAGAATTGGAAGAAGTGGACGTTGGGGGCGAAAGGGAACCGCAATCAATTTTATTACTCAGAGAGATGTGCGCATTTTGAGAGATATTGAGTACTATTATCGGATTCGAATTGATCCATTGCCAGAGAATGTAATTTTATAAATATAATAAAGACAATAATGTTTTTATTATAAAATGAACATTGAAGATATAGAAAAGTATGTTCAAGATTATGAATACCAAGATGACAACCCAATAAAAAATAATAACTATGTTTTTATTATTTGTGGATTGGTAATAGTATTTTTAATTTCTATCTTTTTGGTAAGAAAAAACAAATATTTACTTCCAATGTATAGAGATTCTGTAAACTTGTAAACTTGTAAACTTGTAAAATATGTAAAAAATAAAAAGTGTTTATTTTTTACAGCAAACTATTGCGTTTAACCCATATTATAGGTATTCTCTATTACTTGTATAATGGAAAAAGAGAAAACCAATATATTTAATTCTTCTGGATTAGAAACAGATAAAGATTTAAATCATAGTAGTGAAGATGTTAAAATGAATCCTTATCGATTCAAACTTCCAATTGAATATTTAGACACAAAATATGTCCATACACTTCCGGATGTTGTTGTTTCAGATTTAGAATTGGTTTCAGCATCATCAACAGAATCTATGTATGATACTTTATTAAAACCCCAAAATATATTTGCCAAAAATATAATAGAAAATTGGAAAAAAAGTTTCACAAGTGATGTTGAGTTTTTAAAACAAACCCAAAAAGTTATTATGAACTCAGAAAGCGAAACAGAAGGGCAAAAAGAAAAAAAAGAGATAGCAATGGTTTCTTTTCCAGAAGAAAAAAAGGAGGGGGCATTGGGGATAAGCGAAGCGACCATAAGCGAAGCGACCATAAGCGAAGCGGTTCCCCCAATAATGAAAGACATTTATGAAACCCCAACTTTCTGCGATAAATACAGTTACATTGACATTGAAAAGTTCCATTTTGTAAATAACTCCTCCAACTTTCTCGGTTTTTGGACAATTATTAATCTAATTTCACCTATTTTCTCTATTATGCTTCCACTCATTTTACTAATTGCCCCATTTGTTCTTTTGAAAATCCAGCGTGTTCCAATTGAGTTTTCCACTTATATTAATGTTCTCAAAGATATTGCGAAACAACACGCACTCGGCAAAATGTTCAACTCTGTAAAAGACTTCTCTATTAATAATTTGGTTTATATATTATTTACAATTGCTATGTATGCGATTCAAATGTACCAAAATGTAAAATCGTGTATTCGCTTTTACAACAATATACATTCTGTAAACACAAATCTTATTACTTTACAAAAGTTCGTAGATGAATCAATTATTAAAATGGAATCTTTTACAAAGAAAAATGCGGGCCTTTCCAGATATTATGGATTTTGCCACGATGTTTCTCTCAACATTGATAAACTCCTTTTGTTAAAAGAAGAACTCAGAGATATTAAACCCTTCTGTTTTGGTGTTTCCAAATGTTTTGAGGTCGGCTATCTTCTCAAATGCTACTATTCTCTCTACTCAAATATGGATTATAAGTCAGCTCTTAACTACGCAGTTTCTTTTAATGGATTTATAGAGAATATGGAAAGTCTATGTCTTCAAGTCAAACAAGGTATTCTCTGTTTTGGAACAATATGTGAAAAAGAAAAGGCAACTGTTTTCAAAGGTCAGCGTTATTTTGTTCATTGTGAAAATCCAATATTAAATACATTAGATTTGAAGAAAAATATTATTATTACTGGTCCAAATGCTTCCGGAAAAACCACCCAATTAAAAGCAACAGCAATTAATATTATTTTAACACAACAATTTGGATTGGGGTTTTACAAATCTGCCACACTTGTTCCATATACACATATTCATTCATATTTGAACATACCAGATACAAGTGGTAGAGACAGTTTATTTCAAGCAGAAGCACGCAGATGTAAAGAGATTTTGGATATTATTGACAATACAGAAGAGAGCCGTCATTTTTGTATTTTTGATGAACTCTTTTCTGGAACAAATGCGGAAGAGGCAACATCAGCTTCATTCGGATTTTTGAAATATTTACAGAAAAACAAAAATGTGGATTTTATTTTGACAACACATTTTACAAAACTTTGCAAAAAAGTGAAAAATGACGGCAACCTTAAAATAGAGAATTATAAAATGGATGCGTTATTGGATGGCAATAAAATTGTGTTCCATTATAAATTGGTAAAGGGGATTTCCAAAATTAAGGCAGCAAAACTGATTCTTTTACAAATGGGGTTTCCGATTGAAGTATTGAAGTAAATGCGTCAAAGTCTACCAATGTCATATTGTGGCAACTTACTATTGTTTTATGGTTTATAATGCTTTCGCAACAAGATATGTATGTACCGCGATTATTATAGCAACCCATATAATTACAATTGAAAAACCGATTTGCCACATTCATAAAAACAATTTGGTTTCGTTTTAGAAAGTAGCAGAGAGCTAAATCACACGCAGGAGCATATGTAATATAACCATTTTCTCCACATATCCACAACCATTCTTCGTGCATTGTTTTTAATTCTGGGTAAATAATTTCCATTGTCTTTTTTGTTAATACAATTCCGGCTCCCCCTGAGAAAAAATATACTGACTCTTTACATATGTTGCGAGTGTCTCCATGTCCTCCAAATACTAATGGTTTATTTGGAGTTATTTGTGGATTTGAATTAATATATTCAATCAACCTCTCTACACATACATATGTGTCTGTTCCACAAATAAATATATAATTGAAGTCGTAATTGTTGTAAATGTATTCAAGACCTCCATATTGTTTGTAGGATGCGGACATATAATCATTGTCTACGTTTTCTAAATGAATATAATCTTCGCCAATAAATGGTCCGGTTTCACCTAGGAAAAAAAGAACTTTGTAAGACTCTGATTGATCTTTTTCAGTTGGCTTCGGCTCCTTTACAGTTGGCTCCAAAGGAGACTTCAGAGCCTTTGGATCCTTGCCCCAAGTTTCTTTCACCTTTAATATTTCATTCCTATATTGTTCAATAGTATCACAAGCAAACACACAAAAAATAATATTGTAAAAAGGACCCATATATTGTGATAAACTTTTATATTATCACAATAAACAAAAATTATATTAAGACAGACGCACATTGTCTTTGCCTAATAATTACAGCCGTATCTCTACATATACTTTCAACTAACTCATCATTATTATAGTCATTCATATATATAATCTCTTTGATACCACTTGAACAAATCGCTTTGAAACATTGTAGGCATGGATAGTGAGTTATATAGATTTTGGCCTCATCTAAACTAACACCTCTCTTTGCGCAGTCTGTAATCGCGTTTATTTCACTATGTATGGTTGCTTGTTCGTGTCCATTCCGAACATGGGAAATGTGTGGACAACCAGCAATAAAACCATTATATCCCATAGAAATGAGTCGATTATTCTTGACAATTACAGAGCCGACGTGAAGACGAGAACATGGCGATCTGCGCGACGCTAGAAGCGCAATTGACATAAAATAATCATCCCATTCCATACGATTTTCATTATGATTTTCCATTTTTATTACATATTTGCGCAAATATTTATATTGTTTATAGTAAACGCATTATTTTCTCTGTTTTCTGGATTTTCTAGACTTCTTAGATTTCTTGGAGTTTCTGGACTTCCTGGATTTTCTAGATTTTTTACGTAAACCTCTTCCCACACTATCATTTAAATCCATTAAATTGCCTGGATCAAGTTGATTATTTAATGCTTCTTGATTTATGTATGCCATCATTTTTAGTGGATCATTTACATATATTTTAAGTCTCTTAGCTTGAGCT
>JACCEC010943632.1_pt1 | contig 33114 bp, 17 predicted proteins | sample 7450121 | NCBI WGS metagenome assembly JACCEC01 (sample SAMN15323455, study PRJNA562643) | freshwater metagenome | isolation source: river surface water | place: USA:Blue River Watershed | collected 2017-08-18 | reverse complement strand
GGGGTCATCGCCAGCACCTGGGCGATGATGCTGTCGGCGGTGAGGTTTTCGGCCTCGGCCTCGTAGGTCAGGCCGATGCGGTGGCGGAGGACGTCGGGCGCGAGTTCCTGAACGAGAGCGGGGGCGACGAAGTCCTGGCCGCGGAGCCAGGCGAGGGCCTTGGCGGCCTGGTAGAGGGCGAGCGAGGCGCGGGGGGAGGCGCCGTAGGAGACGTGGCGGGCCTTGCCGTTGGGGGAGGGCTTGGCGAGGTCGCGGGTGGCGCGGACCAAGGCGAGGATGTAGGCCTGCACGGCGGGGGCGACGTGGACGGCGTCGACCTCGGCGCGGAGGGAAAGCAGTTCCTCGCCGGAGGAAACGGGCAGGAGGGCGGGGGACTTGGTCACCTGTCCCCAGCGGGACATCATGGTGGTTTCGTCGGCGAGCGACGGGTAGTCGACGAGGAGCTTGAAAAGGAAGCGGTCGGTCTGGGCCTCGGGGAGCGGGTAGGTGCCCTCCTGCTCGACGGGATTTTGGGTGGCCATGACGAAGAAGGGCTTCGGCAGGGGGTGGGTTTCGCCCCCGAGGGTGACCTGGCGTTCCTGCATGGCCTCGAGGAGGGCGGACTGGACCTTGGCGGGGGCGCGGTTGATCTCGTCGGCGAGGACGAGGTTGGCGAAGACGGGGCCGCGGTGAGGGGTGAAGGCGGCGTCTTTGGGCGAGAAGACCATGGTGCCGACGACGTCGCTGGGGAGGAGGTCGGGGGTGAACTGGACGCGTTCGAACTGGACGCCGAGGGCGGTGCCGAGCGACTTGACGAGCAGGGTCTTGGCGAGGCCGGGCATGCCCTCGAGGAGGACGTGGCCGTTGGCGAGGAGGGCGATGAGGAGGCGCTCGACCACGTCGTTCTGGCCGATGACGGCTTTGGAGATTTCGGCGCGGAGTTTTTCTGACCAGGCGGGACCGTTGGGCATGGAGGGAAAGCGGGAGGCGGGTGAAGGGCGGAAAACCGGAGGGGGACGGGGGATTTGGGACTCGCGCGGCGCGGGGAGGTTGCGTTGGGTGACGAAAATCGGGCCCTATGGATTTACCATCCAAAATCCAAGAACGGCTGGACGCTCTGGGCGTGCTGGCGAGCGACGTGACGGAAACGTTCACGCGGGGTTCGGGCGCGGGCGGGCAAAAAATCAACAAGACCTCGTCCACCGTGGTGTTGCGCCATGGGCCGACCGGCACGGAGGTGCGTTGTCAGGCGGAGCGGAGCCAGGCGGCGAACCGGGAGATGGCTTGGGAGCGTTTTTGCGAAAAGCTGGAGGAAGGCGTGCGGGCGGCGGAGGCGGCGCGTCGCTCGGCGGTGGCGAAGGCGCGGCGCAAGAATCGCAGGCGCAGCGAGCGGCAGAAGGCGATTTTGGTGGCGGGGAAGCGGATGCGCGCGGAGGTCAAGGCCGGGCGGCGAGCGCCGGAGAGCCGCGGCTGAAGGGTCCGGGAGCCTAGTCGCCGCCGCCGGTCAGGCGGGCGAGCCGAGTCCGCAGTTCATCGAGGCTGAACGGCTTGGGGAGGAAGTCGACGCGCGGGGCGGCGAGGATCCCCTCGGCGGCGTTTTCGCCTTCGGTATAGCCGCTGATGACGAGAACGGGGAGATCCGGTCTTTGCGCGCGGAGGCGCCGGAGCAGGACGGCGCCTCCGAGGCCGGGCATGGTGAGGTCGATGATGGCGACGTCAACGGCCTCGGGCGCGTCGGAGAAGATGCGGAGGGCGGATTCGCCATCCGCGGCGGAGACGACGGCGTGGCCGCAGATTTGGAGAAGCCGCGTGGCGGTTTCGCGCACGGCGGGTTCGTCGTCGACGAGCAGGATGCGAAGTCCGTTCGGCGTGGATGGCGCGCCCGGGGCGGGCGTGGAGGCGGGCGCGACGACTCCCCGGGCGGCGGGTAAGTAGACGCGGAACGTGGTGCCGCGGCCGGGCTCGCTTTCCACCTGGAGCGCGCCCTGGTGGCCGCGGACGATGCCCAGCACGGCGGCGAGGCCGAGGCCCCGGCCGGTGAACTTGGTGGTGAAGAAGGGGTCGAAGATGCGCGCGAGCGTCTCGCGCGGCATGCCGCAGCCGGTGTCCGCCACCTCGAGCATCACGTAATCGCCGGGCGGGAGCTCCGGGGCGAAGACGCAGGAGGAGAAAAGCCGGGCGTCGGCGCGAACGGCCCGGGTGCGGAGGAAGATGTCCCCGTCGATCTCGTCGAGGGACTCGGAGGCGTTGATCACGAGGTTCATCACGATCTGGCGGATTTGGGTGAGATCGGCGACGACGGGCGGCAGGTGGGGGGCGAGGTCGAAGTGGAGGCGGGCGCGGCGGGAGAGGGAGAGTTCGAGGAGGGCGGTGGTGTCGCGGACGAGTTCGCCGAGCTCCGCGGGGCGCACGTCGATGCGGCCGCGGCCGGAGTAGGCGAGCATCTGGCGGCAGAGTTCCGCGGCGCGAAGGGCGGCTTTTTCGATCTGCTGAAGGGAGGGCTGGACGGCGTGGTCGGAGGGGAGCTGGACGCGGACGAGGTTGGCGTGGCCGAGGATGCCGGTGAGGAGGTTGTTGAAGTCGTGGGCCACGCCGCCGGCCAGCACGCCGAGGCTTTCGAGTTTTTGCGTTTCCTGAAGTTTGCGCTCGATGGACCGTTGTTTCGTCTCGGACTCGCGGAGCTCGCTGATGTCGGTGGCGATGCCGGCGACGGCGTAGATGCTGCCGTCGACGCGGCGCACGGGGAATTTGGAGACGAGGTAGGTGCGACGGCCCGGGGGCATCTGGTAGCTTTCCTCGAAGGAAAGGGTTTCGCCGGTGGCGAGGATGCGCGCGTCGAGGCTTTCCATCTGGCGGACGACGTCGGCCGGGTGGAGATCCGCGTCGGTGCGGCCGAGGATGTCGGAGCGGGCGCGGCCGTAGCAGGCGGCGAAGCTGAGGTTGACCAGCTGGTAGCGGAAGGCGGCGTCCTTGACCCAGATGACGCTGGGATTGTGGTCGATGATCTCGTCGAGGAGGGCGCGGCTTTCGCTCAGTTCGGCGGTGCGGAGTTCGACCTCCCGGCGGATGCGCCGGGTCTGGCGGCCCAGGTTGTGGAGGTAGGCCATGCTCACGAGGGTGAGGAGGCCGCCGCCGACCAGCGAGAGGAGGGGGGAGAGGGTGCGACGCGAGGCGATCCAGCCTGGCTTGGGGCGGAAGTAGACGCGCCACAGACGGCCGCCGATGGCGAGGTCCTTGACGAGGGTGTCGGGGGTGACGAAGCCGGGGGGAAGCGAGCCGGGGAGGAGGGCGGGCCGGTCTTCCCCGTGCAAGTAGAGCGGGAGCGAGGCGCCGTCGGTGACGTCGACGACCAAGGTGTCGTGGGCGGGCTGGATCGAGAAGCCGAAGAGCTGGGCGAAGCGGTCGTCGATCTTCAGCACGATTTGAAGGAAGCCGCCTTCGCCGCCCGCGCCGGGTTCGCGCCGCGAAGAGGGGGCGAGGTAGAGGCAGAAGACGAAGCCTTTGCCTCCCTGGATCAGGGGGAAGGGGGCGCTGAGCCCAAAAACGCCGGGGTGGGCGCGGGCCAGGCGAAGGGTTTCGGCGGTGGGCGCGGTGAAGATGTCGTAGCCGAGAGCGGCCTCGTTGCCTTCGGACGGGTGGATGTAGGCGATGATGGCGTGTTCGGGCCGCGGGGAGGGGGACTCGATGGGGCGGAGAACGCCGTCGGGGCCTCGTTCGCGCGGGGTGAAATCGCGTTCGAGGATCGTCCGCATCCTGGCGGAGAAAGCGGAGAGCTCCCCGGCCGGCACGAGCGGCGCCCACTGGACCGCCTGGATGGCGCCCACGCGCGAAACGAGCCGGCGGGCGGCGTGGTCGAACTCGGCCGGGCTGATCGAGTCGGAATTTTCGACGAGGACGCGCAGGGCGAAGAGCGCGCTTTCGTATTCCCGAAGGTTGGCCCTCAGCAGTTCGTTGCGCAGCTCGGCGCGGCGCGCGAATTCCTGGCGGATGCCCCGGTCCTCGGTGAATCGGAGGGCCCAGGCGATGCCCAGGCTGACGGTAAGGCCCACGACGCCCACGAGCGCGATGCCCACGCGTCCGCGCAGCAGGGCCGGTAGCTTGTCTTCGAGGGAATGGAGCATCTGCGGGCGGTTTGAACCGGCGACCGCGGGCGAGATTGGGGAAACCGGCACGCCGGGCGAATGGTTTTGAAGCGGAGGAGGTCCGGCGCCGGGGCGCCACCGGGTGGCTAGCGTGCGCGGGCGGCGGGGTAGGGCGCGGCGGTGCCGGCGCCGCGCGGGGTCGGGGTGATGCCGTCGCCGGCGAGTTCCTTGAGCAGCGCGCCGATGTAGGGGATGAGTTGTTTCTTGCGGCTGACGATGCCGGGCAGGTCGAAGATCTCGTCGCCTTCCACGCTCGGGTAGGTGATGCGCTTGGAGAGCTCGGGGTCGCCCTTGAAGAGGAGCAGCGAGTTCTGCGTGTTGATGTCGGTGACGAGCAGGCAGGCGAAGCAGAGCCGTTCCTGGGTGCAGAGATCGTCGAGGGCGCGGGCAAGGGCTTTCGAGTGGCTCCAGAAGTTGCCGAAGCCGAGCTCCTCGACCTGGGAGACGGCGAAACGCGCGCCGTCTTCGTCGTAGATCTTGAAGTCGGAGCGCACGACCTTCTCCGGCGGGTTGGCGAGGATGACGGAGCCCGAGCTGAAGATAAGGTCGGCGAGCTGGCGCGGATCTACGCCGGCGAGGCGGGACAACCACGCGAGCAGGGTGGCGTCCTTCTCGGTCGTGGTGGGGCCCTGGAGGTTGAGCGTGTCGGAGATGATGCCGCCCATGAGCACGCCGGCGATGTCGGGCGAGGGGGCGAGGCCGTCGCGGCGGAAGAGCTCGGCGATGATGGTGCAGGTGGAGCCGACCGGGTCGTTGATGAACAGGATGGGCTGCTGGGTGGCGAGCGAGCCGAGGCGATGGTGGTCGAGGATCTCTGTGATGGTGACCTCGTCGGCGCCGGAGACGGCCTGGGTCATCTCGTTGTGGTCGACGAGGACGAGCTTGGTGCGGGCGGGCTTGAGGATGTCGGTGCGGGTGAGGATGCCCTGGAGGCGGCCGTCGTCGCCGAGCACCATGTAGGCGGTGGTGCTGTTGGTGGCGGCCTTTTTACGGACCTCGGAGAGACGGAGCTCGGGCGTGACGGAGGCGAATTTCCGGTCGATGAGGCGGTCGAGCTTGGTGGCGGAGCGGACGAGCCAGGCGGAGGTGGCTGTGTCGTAGGGGCTGACGATGAGGCCGACGCCTTTTTCTCGGGCCTGGCGGATGATCGCCTCGTCGACGGGGAGGTTGCCGGTGATGACGAGGAGGCGCACGCCCATCTCGATCGAGCGCTGTTGGATGTCGCTTCGGTCGCCGACGATGATGATGGATTGCTCGGGCAGGATGCCGTCGCTGTGGGCGGCCTTGCCGAAGGACTTCACGTCCATGGCGCCGACGCGCACGAAGAGCTCCTGCTCGCGGGAGGCGTCGGGGAGGTGCTCGACGCGGGCGCGGAGGGCGCGGACGATGTGGTTGAGCGAGGTGTGGACCTTGCGCATTTCGCGAAGGGCCCGGACCTTCGGGACGAAGAAACCGCCGAGCTGGAAGATGGAGACGGTGCCGATGACGCGCTGGTCGGGGGTGAGGACGGGGAGGACGCGGACGTCGTGCTCGTCGATGAGCTCGAGGGCCTCGGCGCAGGTGGCCTCCTGGGGGATGGAGACGACGTTCGCGACCATGACGTCGCGCACGCGGGGCGTGACGTCGGTGAGGAGGACGGGCAACGGCTGGCGGAAGCGCTGGAGGATGGCGTCGATGCGCGCGTTGGAGTTGCCGGCGCGGGCGGGGACGTAGCCGAAGAGGCCCCGGGCCTCCTTGTAGGCGGCGTAGGCGATGGCGGCGCAGATCGAGTCGGCGTCGGGGTTTTTATGCCCGATGACGTAAGTGGCGTTCGGAAAAGGGACCGTGGTCATTATTGACGTTAAACTGAATCAAGCGGATCCGGGGCGCCGACGTAAAGCCCGGCGAGGCCGGACATGGGGACAAAACCGACTCCGGAAAACCCCGGTCCGGCGGGGCGGGGAGGGCCCGGGGCGGGAGGCCGCTCAGAGAACGAGGTCGGGGGGGACGTTCGCGAGCGCCTCCTCGATGGTGGTGAGTCCCTGTCGCACCTTGAGCATGGAGTCCTGGTGGAGGGTCTTCATGCCGCCCTTCATGGCGATGCGCTTCAGCTCGGCGACCTCGGCCTCCTTGTTGATGGCCTCGGTGAGGGCCTCGGAGTTGGTCATGAGTTCGTGGATACCGACGCGGCCCTTGTATCCGATGCCGTTGCAGGCGGGGCAGCCCTGGGGGTTGGCCTTGAAGATCGGGCCGGACCAGCCGATGGCCTTTTCGAGGAGCTCTTTTTCGCGGCCGGTGGGCTCGCAGGGCTGCTTGCAGTTTTTGCAGACGCGGCGGAGCAGGCGCTGGGCGCAGACGCAGACGAGGGAGGCGGAGATGTTGAAGGGCTCGACGCCCATCTCGCCGATGCGGGCGATGGTGCTCGGGGCGTCGTTGGTGTGGAGGGTGGAGACGAGAAGGTGGCCGGTGAGGGCGGCCTCGACGGCGATCTGGGCGGTCTCCTCGTCGCGGATCTCGCCGACGAGGATGACGTCGGGGTCCATGCGGAGATAGCAACGGAGAGCGCGGGCGAAAGTGAGCCCGATCTGGCGGCTCATCTGCATCTGGTTGATGCCGGCGAGGGTGTATTCGATGGGATCCTCGGCGGTCTGGATGTTGACGTCGGGGGTGTTGATCTCGCCGAGCGCGGAGTAGAGCGTCATCGACTTGCCCGAGCCGGTGGGGCCGCAGTGCAGGATCATGCCGTAGGGCTGGCGGATGCACTCGCGGTATTTGGCGAGGTTTTCCTCCGAGAAGCCGAGCGCGGGGAGGGGCAGGGTGGACTTCTGCTTGTCGAGGATGCGCATCACGACCTTTTCGCCGTGGTTCATCGGGCCGGTGGCGACGCGCAGGTCGATATCGATGTTTTTCTTCGTGTATTTCTTGAAGACGATGCGGCCGTCCTGGGGCAGGCGACGCTCGGAGATGTCGAGGTTGCACATGATCTTCAGGCGGGAGATCAGGGCGCCGGTGACCTGCTTGGGGAGGCGGAGCTTTTCCTGGCAAAGACCGTCGATGCGGTAGCGCACGAGGAGGTCTTTTTCCTGGGGCTCGATGTGGATGTCGGAGGCGCCCGAGATGTAGGCGTCCTCGATGATGCGGTTGGCGAGCTGGATGACCGGGGCGGAGTCCTCGCTCTCGTAGTCCTCGGGCTTGGCGTCGCCGGAGGCGGATTCACCGTAGGCGTTGCTGATCGCCTCGGTGACGGAGCCGAGATCGACGTCGGACTCGGCGGGGCCTTTCGATTCCTTGAAAAACTTCTTCAGCAGCGTCTCGAGGAAGGAGGCGGAGATGACGCTGATCTCCTCGATCGCGAGCTCGGTCGTCTGCTGGAAGGCCTCGCGTTTGCCGAAGTCGAGCGGGTTGCTCATCAGCACGGCGACGTGGTCGCGCTCGAGGCGTTTGTAGGGGAACACGCCCTCGCGGCGGATGACGGCGTCGCCGACGACCTCGAGGAGTTTTTCGTCCACCTCGCCGAGCTGGTCGAGGGCGGTGACGAGCGGATGGTCGGTGAGTCGCGCGACGAACTTCGCGGTGTCGTCGGGGCCGAGCTGATACTTCGGGTCCAGCATGCGCTGGATGAGCGTGGCGGAGTATTCCGCGACCTCCTGGAGAAGGCCGAGGTCGGCCTCGGTGAACTCGCCCCGCGTGCCGGCGGAGAGCTCCTTGTTGAGCACCTGGATGGCGCCGATGACGGCGGAGCCGGCCTTGAGAGGCACGGTGAGCATGGAGCGCACGTCGAAGCCGGTGGTGCCCGACATCGAGTTCATGAACGGCGCCTGGCTCTCGCTGTTGCGGAAAAAGACCGGGGTCCCTTCGGCGACGACCTTGCCGACCACGCCCTTGCGGAGCGGCAGCTTCACCTGGAGAAGTTTTTCCGCGGTGGCCTTGAAGGAGGCCTCGGCCTTTTTGTCGGTCCCCCAAAGCGTCGGCGAATAATAGACCTGCTTGAAGGCGATGTCGTTTCCCTCGACGAGGTAGAGCGTCATCGATTGGGCCTGCAGAGCCTCGACGACCTTGGAGGCGGTGAGCTCGATGACATGCGCGACATCCTCGCGGCTGGGCTGCGGCTTGGAGATGACCTTGATCAGCAGCGAGCGGCGGAGCGTGTTTACGAGGGCGGGCGTGGCCATGAGGGGGAGGGAAGGGCGAAGCGAGTGGGCGCGCAAACGCGAGGTTGTGTCGGCGCCCTCGACCCGCAACGACAAAGCCGATGTCGGCGCTGTGGGCGAAATTGCAAAAAATGTTGAAGGCGGGCGGACCCGGCGGCGGGCGCTTTTCCGCATCGAAAGACGCGGGGCGCAACGCCGAGCTGGGCGCCGCCGGCGAGCGCGCCGCGGAGGCGCACCTGCGCGCCAACGGCCTGCGCGTGCTCGTGCGCAACTGGCGCAACCCGTCCGACGAGCGCGAGGAGATCGATCTCGTCTGCGAGGAGCCGCCGGGGCCGGGCGACGCCGCGCCGGTGCTGGTCTTCGTCGAGGTCAAGGCCCGCGCCGCCGGCGCGCGCGTGAGCGGCTACCACGCGGTGAACAAGCGCAAGAAAAGCGCGCTCTTGCGCGCCTGCCGCGCCTATCTCGGGCGCCTGCGTCCGCCGCCGCCGCATGTGCGCTTCGACATCGTGGAGGTCACGCACGGGGCCGACCAGGCCGGTGTGGCGGCGATGGAGGCGATGCGACTCGACCCCCGCATCGCCTCGATCCGCGACGGCCGGCAGGTCTGGCACTACCGCGACGTGCCGCTTTTCCCGGATCGGGCCTCGCACAATCACGACCGGCATCGGTGAGCCGCGTATCGATCGAGCGCCGGGACGGGATGACCCCGCCTAATCGGTTTCATGCTGATTATTCACCGCATTAGCCTTGCCGGGGGGCGACAGCGGACGCGTAGTTTCGACCAATTTACGCCATGTCCGAAGCGCCTCGTCATCCCTTCCTTCAAGGTCTCAGCAAGCACCGCGGCACCCCGCCCACGGTGATCGTCATCTTTGGCGCCTCGGGAGACCTCACGGCCCGCAAGCTCATCCCGGCGATCTACAATCTCGCCTTCGACCACCTCCTGCCCGCCGACTTCTTCCTCGTCGGCTACGGCCGCAAGGCGATCCCCGACGACGAGTTTCGCGGCATCGCCGCCGGCGCGATCAAGGAGTTCTCCCGCCGCGAGCTCAACCAGGACGTCTGGAGCCACGTCTCCTCCAACACCACCTACGTCGCCGGCGGCTACGACGAACCCGAGGCCTTCAAGCGCCTCGCCGACCACATCGACGCGATCGAGAAGAAGCTCGGCCGCGAGCTCCAGGTCCTTTTCTACATCTCCACGCCGCCCTCCGTCTTCGCGCCCATCCTGCGCAACCTCGGCGCCTCCGGCCTCGCGACCCGCCGCCTCGGCACCGCGCTCCACACGAAGGTCATCATCGAAAAACCCTTCGGCAAGGACCTCGAGTCCGCCGTGGCGCTCAACGGCGTCATCCGCGAGGTGCTCGAGGAGCATCAGGTGTATCGGATCGACCACTACCTCGGCAAGGAGACCGTGCAGGACCTCCTCGTCCAGCGCTTCTCCAACTCGATTTTCGAGCCGCTCTGGAACCGCAACTACATCGACCACGTCCAGATCACCGTCTCCGAGGAGGTCGGCGTCGGCACCCGCGGCGGTTACTACGACCAGAGCGGCGCCCTGCGCGACATGATCCAGAACCACACCATGCAGCTCGTCGCGCTCACCGCGATGGAGCCGCCCGTGTCGCTCGACGCCGAGGCCGTCCGCAACGAGAAGGTGAAGGTCCTCAAGGCCATCCAGCCCCTCAACCTCGGCCCCGGCGGCGACGTCGCCCGCGCCCAATACGCCGCCGGCATGATCGGCGGCAAATCCGCCAAGGGCTACCTCGAGGAGCAGGACATCCCGCAGACCTCCGCCACCGAGACCTACGCCGCCGTGCGCCTCTCGATCAACAACTGGCGCTGGCAGGGCGTTCCCTTCTACCTCCGTTCCGGCAAGCGCATGGCCCGCCGCGTCACCGAGATCGCGGTCCAGTTCAAGCGCCCGCCCGGCACGCTCTTCGCCGGCAGCGACCGCTTCGACCTCGCGCCCAACACCCTCGCTTTCCAGATCCAGCCCGACGAGGGCCTCTCGCTCATCCTCAACGGCAAGGTCCCCGGCCTCGAGACCCGCACCCAGCCGGTGAAGATGAACTTCCGCTACTCCGCGACCTTCGGCTCCAACACGCCCGAGGCCTACGAGCGCCTCGTCCTCGACGCCATGATCGGCGACGGCACGCTCTTCATCCGCGGCGACGAGGCCGAGACCTCCTGGCAGCTCTACACCCCGGTCCTCAAGGCCTGGGCCGCGGCCGGCCGCGACGGCATGGACAGCTACGTCGCCGGCGGCTGGGGTCCGGCCAACGCCGACGCCCTCCTCGCCAAGAACAACCACGTCTGGCGCCAGCCCTGATCGTTCCCCGCGTCATGTCCTCCATTTTCGACGCCCTGCCCGGCCAGGAGACCCCGGTCGGCGCCATCTCCAAAAGTCTCGCCCGCATGTGGGCGACCGACGAGCGCGCCACCGCCAAGCCCGGCGAGGATTCCAAGGCGACGCAGGTCAACTTCGTCCTCCACCTCGGCCTGCACACCACGCCGCCCGACGCCATCGCGCAGTTCCAGACCGCGGTGCGCTTTTCGCGCCGTTATCCCTGCCGCGTCGTCGTGCTTTGCCCGACCCGCGAGGAAAACGTCCAGGACGCGACGATCCGCGCCAAGATCTACGGCGAATGCCACCCGGGCAAAACCCGCGGCGACCTGCGTTGCTGCGAGTTCGTCATCCTGAACTACCCGACCGCGGCGCGCGTTTTCCTCGAGAACCAGGTCTCCACCTGCCTCTCGACCGACCTGCCGCTCTATTACTGGGCGCACAACTTCGCCTCCTCGGCCAAGCTCGGCGCCTATCAATACCTGCTCACCAAGGCCAAGCGCGTGCTCATCGATCGCTCGATGGTGCCACCCGAGGACCAGGGCGAGGTCGCCTGGCCGCGTCCCGAGCGCGTCCGCGATCTGGTGCAGGCCCGCCTGCTGCCCGTGCGCCAGACCATCGGCCAGTTCCTTAGCGCCCACGCGCCCGCCGCGCTCGCCGACGGCCTGGCGGAAGTGGTCGTGCACCATGGCTCCGCCCGCCGCGCCGAGGCGCGAGTGCTCGCCGAGTGGTCGCGCGCCCGCCTCGTCTCCTGCGGCGCCGCCGATTCGCTCCGCGCCAAAGTCGAGGCGGACGCCTCCGCCGCGGCCGACTCGGTCGACGTGGTGTTCAACTACGCCAACGCCCAGAGCGTGCGTTTCCAAGGCGACTTCGCCAAGGGCTGCGCCCATCTCGTGGCCCGCATCGGCGGCTCCTGCACCGAGCTTTCCACCGCCATCAGCCTGCTCAGCCCCGAGGCCGCGCTCGCCGAGGCGATGTTCTTCTGATCCTTCCGCCTGCGGCGCGCGCTCACCGCGAGTCTCGCGCGTAGCCGCCGTGGAGCACCCAGCCGGAGGCCGGGTGCTCCCAGCGAAAACGCGCCGCCTCCGCCGGGCCTTCCGCGACGAGTTCTTCGCCGAGCCGTCGCAGCTCCCAACCCGCGGGGGCGCCGATCCCGCCGCCTTCTTCGCCTTCGCGAAGGCTCAGGGAAAACCAGAGCCGGGCCCGCTCCACGCCGGCGGAGGTTTGCAGTTCCGCCCGGTTGTCCGCCGCGAAACGCCGCACGCGGGCGAGCGCCCGCCCTTCGTCGTCGGCGAGGATCGCGTCGAGATCGGTCGCGACGCCTTCGACCCAGCCTATCCGCGCCTCTTCGTCGGTGATCGTCGCGACCGTCGCGGGAAGCGGCGCGCCGTCGCGGGCGTCTTTCCACGAGGCCGCGCCGCGCGCGCGGTTTGTCGACGCGAGCCGCAGGCTCCAGCCGGCGCGACCTTCGTGCCGGCGGAGGATCGGAGGCAGGAGGGCCCGCGCCTGCGCCCAGGCGGCGATGCGCGCGGCCCGCATTTCCTCCTCGCCATTCCCTTCCCCCGGACGCGTGGGCAAGGGCGCGTCGCGTTCCAGCACGAGGCGCCACGGCATGGGTCGTCCTTGGAAGACGACGCGAAGTTCCCCGGTGTTTCCGGGCGGCCAGGTCGGCGTCGCGACGGGCGGAGACGCGGGCCCGACCGTGGCGGCGATGCGCTCCAAATCTATCCGGGACACGGGGGGCGTCGCATCGCCCGTGGCGGACGCCGGGCGTGGCGGCGGGGGCGCGCGTTCCGACCTGCGCGCGTCGGATCCAAGGTCGGGCTCGGGCTCTGACGCGGGCGCCGGAACGGATGCGGTCGAGCCAAGGTTTTGGAGCGGGGGCGCGAGCGAGCCGGAGCGGGACGCTTCGCGCATCTTCACGTTGAACGGGGTCGTCTCGGGCGGCGTCGTCGGCTCGCCGGCGACGCCTTCGCTTTGCACGAGACGCAGGCGGGTGCGCGTCGCCGCGGACGGGGAGGACGCCGGCTCGTCCGCGGGCGGAGGCGCCTCGCCTTTCCCTTCCGGCCCAGGCGGTCCGGAGTGGGTTCCGGAGCCTGACGCGGGAGGAGTGTCGGCGGAGGCGTCCGGTGGCGGCGGAGGGGCGGGCGCGCCGAGGTTGGTGTCGCCGGGCAGGGTCGAGGGGGGGCCGGCGCGCCCGAGCCGGAGCTCGGGCATGGCGGGCATCTCGCCCGTGATCGCGAGCAGGACGGGCGCGGCGGTCTCCTGTTCGTTTCGCGATGCGGCGCCGACCTGCGTGGGGGAGCGAGTGGCGGACGCCGGTTGCGCTTGGCCGGAGGCGCCGGCCCCGGCGCCGGCCCCCGAGCCTTTAGGCGACGAAACCGCCCGCGTAACGACTGCCGGGGACGGTCGTGCGGGCGGGGTTTCCCGGGGAGCGGCCGGGGCCTCTTGGATCCGGGTGGAGTCTTCCGGCGTCGCAGACGCTTCGTTGTCGGCGCGGAGTGTGCGTGCCCGGTGGCCGCAGTAGGCGAGGGCGACGGCGAGCGTCGCGCCCAGTCCGGCGGCGAGAATACGGCGTCTGAGCCGCTTGCCCGGCTGGTTGGTCGCGCGAGCCGGCGGCAGACGTGGCTTCGGCGGGCTCTCCGCCGGATAGGGCGTCGCGCCGGTGTCGGCCTGCGCGGGCGAAGGCCGGGGAAAGCCCCAGCTGCGCAGCATCCAGCCGAGCGTCGTGTAGACCGCGAAATCGGCGAGCGTGGCGTCGGAGCCGAAACGCAGTTCGTGCAAGGCCTGCTTCATGCCTCCGATCAAGTCCTCCGGGGAGAGGCGCTCGGGCAGGGCGGGGTGGCGTTGCAATTCCTCCTCGAGCAAATCCAGCCCGTCGCGCAGGCGCAGGCGCAAATCATCCAGGTCCGGCGCCTGCGGCGTCCTGGGCGCGGGCTCCGAACGCCATTTCCACATGATTTCGTCGCCGCCTGCGCGCCGGTGCGGAGGCAACAGAACCCAGCGAAAACTCGACGCGAGGACCGGCCAGAAGGCATGCACCGGAGCGCCGCGGATGCTGGTCGCCGCGCCCGCCGATTCGCTGACCCGCCAGCCGATCTCGCCGTCGCTCATGGCGGGGACGTCTCCGGCTCGGAGAGCAGCGTGGCGAGCGGCCAGGTGTAACCGCGTCCCGGCAGCAGCCGGATCGTCTCGCCCTCGGCGCACGCGTCGGGCGCGAGGGCGTCGCCGAAGCTTCGGCGCAACCGATAGGCTCCGGCCGGGACGGATACCACGCGTTCCCCGCGGGGCGGAATGCGCCAGGCGGGAAGGGCGAAGGGAGCGGAGCGGGGTTCGGACGGCTCAAGGGCCACCGTCCATTCCAGGTCGCTCAGGTTGCGAATGCGCACGGTGGCCTCGGGCGGGCGCGGCCCCGCGGCCTCGGGGTTTGCGCATCCGGCCAAGAGCAGGACAAAGGCGGCGGCCAGACGCGCCGGAGGAAGCCGGAACGACGAGGGCGGGCGGCGAGTCGGGCGCGTCGGGCGCATCTTTGTCCGTCTATCGGCACGAAGTGCGCGGGGGATTAGCATGAAAAATCCGCGCGCATTTTGGGCTTTGCGCCGGGGCGGGGGCGGGCAGCTTCGATGTTTTTATGCGCGAGATTACCTCTGATTATGGCCGTGTCGTGGTGGGCTCCCAAGCCGAGCTTTTCGGCGAAGCCTTGAAGCTCACGCTCGCCGCCCGCGACGCGGCGCGCGCCGGGCGCTTTTTGTGGGCGCTCACGGGCGGCAGCACGCCCGCCGCCTTCTACAAATGGTGCGCGGAGACGAAGGCGCTTCCCGCCGATCTCGCGCAGGGCACCCACTTCACGGTGAGCGACGAGCGCCATGTGCTGCTGAGCAGCCCGGACAGCAATTTCGGCAACGCCGAGCGCCAGCTTCTCGCCCCCCTGGGCGTCCCCACCGACCGTCGCCTGCCCTGGATGGTGGCCTGGCCGGTGGCGGAGGCCGCCGAGGCCTATCGCAAGACGATGCTCATCCTCGCCGGTCCGGGCCGCGCCTACGACCTGTGCTTTCTCGGCATGGGCGACGATTGCCACACCGCCTCGCTGTTTCCGCAGACGCCCTTGCTGAAAGACGACGGCGGCCTGCTCTTCGGCGGCCAGGAGGTGCCGGGCAAGGGCTGGCGTCTCACGATCACCCCGAGCGGGCTGCGCGCCTGCGGCCGTATCGTCGTGATGGCGCTCGGCGCCGGCAAGGCCGAGGCCCTGCACCGCGTGCATCGCGGGCCCGCCGATGTGGACAACGTGCCTTCGCAGGTGCTCAAGACCTGCGCGGATCGCGTGGTCTGGCTCGTCGACGAGGCCGCGGCGGCGAAGCTCTGATCCCAGGCGAGGCGCGCGCGAATTTGCGCGCGACTTTGGCTTGGCGAGGCGCGCCGCGCGGGCGCATCGTGCGGCAATGCGCCTCGTCCTCCTCGCCGACATCCACGGGAATCTGCCCGCGCTCGAGGCCGCGCTGGCCGAGATCGAGACGCTGCGCCCGGACGGGCTGGTCGTCGCCGGCGACATCGTGGACGGAGGCCCGGATTCCGGGGCCTGCTGGCGGCGCGTGAAGGCGCTCGGCTGCCCGGTCATCCGGGGCAACCACGAGCGTTACGTCTTCGACTACGGCACGCCGCGCGCCGATCCCGCCTGGACCTCGCCGCAGTTCGCGCCGTTGCGCTTCGCCCGCGCCGAGCTGAGCGCGGCGGAGATCGCGGAGCTCGCGGCGCTGCCTCCGCATTGGAGCGACCCGGCGCTGCCCGATCTGCTCGTCGTCCACGCCTCCCTGCGCGGTGACAACGATTCGATTTTTCCCTACACGCCCGAGGCCCACCTCGAGCCGATGTTCGAGGGCATCGATCCCGCGGTGAAACTGATCGTGCGCGGCCACAACCACGCCTGTTCCGTGCGCGAGTGGAACGGTCGGCGCATCGTCACGACCGGCAGCGTCGGCCTGCCGCAGGACGGCAATCCGGCGGCGCAGTTTCTCGTGCTCGAGCGCGGCGGAGCCGCGGGGGGCGACGGTCCGGCGCCCGGGTGGAACGTTCGCCACCGCGCGGTGCGCTACGATGTCGGCGCGACTTTGCGGCGTTTCCGCGACAGCGGTTATCTCGACAAGGCCGGGCCGCTCGGCCGCCTCTTTTATCGCGAGATGGAGACGGGCACGCACCAGATCGTGCCCTTCCTGCGTTTTTACGGCGCGGCGCGCTCGCGCGGCATGCAGTGGACGCTGGAGGAGACGCTGCGCCGGTTTCTCGACGCGGGAGTCTGAAACGACGGGTCTCGGTTTTTAATCCGAGGAGCCGAGTTTCTTGAGCGCCTCGGCGGGGCGGTTGAAATCCGGCTCCAGCGCGAGCGCCTTGCGGTAGGCGGCGCGCGCCGCCGCGCGGTCGCCGCGGTGCTCGGCGATCAAGCCGATGCGAAACCAGACGCCGGCGTGGCTTGGTTCGCTCGGCGACGGCGCGCGTTCGAGGCAGCGACGGAGGGCGGCCTCGCCGTCGTCGAGCCGCAGGCCGCTTTCCGCGACGGTGCGCCCGAGCGTGAAAAGCGCGACGTAGTCGCCGGGTCGCGCGGCCAGCGCGACGTCGCAGGCGGCGAGCGCCTCGGCGAATTTCTTTTCCTGCACGAGGATCGAGGCCTGCCAGGCGGCGCCGCGCACGGGATCGAGTTTCGCGATGGCGCCGGCGTGTCGACGCGCCTTGTCCGGATCACCCCCGGCCAGCGCGGGCGCCTGACGGTAAAAGTCCACCAAGCCCTCGCGATAAGCGATTTCTTCGGGCGCGAGGGCGGCGGCGCGTTCCATGAGCTCGCGTCCGCGCCGGGCCAGACGGATCGCGCGAAAACCGAAACCGAGTTCGCCCGCCCGCAGCATGCACTGGCCGGCGTAGGTGCCGAGGAGGCGCGCGTTGTCCGGATGCTTTTCGAGGAAGGGTTCGAGCAGGTCGATCGCCTGGTCGCGTCGTCCGAGACCGTTGTAGACATCGGAGAGCAGAAGCGCGGCCTCCAGGTTGCCCGGCTCCCGTCGCGTCAGGCTTTCGAGCGGCTCGCGCGCCTCGGGCAGACGGGATGCGGCCAGCAGCGATCGGGCCGAGGCCACGACCTCCGCCGCGCGCGGCGGCTCGGCGTCGGCGAAGGCGGAAACGCCAAGAAGAAACAGGAGGGCCGGGATGCGCACGGGTGGGGGAGCGAACCGCAAACAAAGGTCCGGCCCCCGAAGCGCAAACCCGCAAAGCGTGACGAAATGGCGCACGCCGGCTTGACCCCGCGGCGGCGAGGGGCGTGATTCGCGGCATGTTGCCCAGCGTCCTGATCGTTGATGACGAGAAGCATACCCGCGAGGGCCTGCGCCAGGCCTTGGAGGACGGCTACGACGTGTCGCTGGCGGCGAACGCCGACGAGGCCTTCAACCTGCTCGACGCCCAGCCCTTCGACGCGGTGCTGACCGACCTGCGCATGCCGGGCAAGTCGGGGCTCAAGGTGATCGACAAGGCGCTCGCGCTGCCGCAGCGCCCGGCGGTGATCATGATGACCGCGTATGGAAACGTGGATACGGCGGTGGAGGCGATGAAGCGGGGCGCGGTCGACTTTCTCACCAAGCCGGTGAACATCGAGCGTCTCGAGGTGCTGCTCCAGCGCGCGCTCAAGACGAAGACCCTCGAGGTCGAGGTGAGGCAGCTGCACGAGCGGCTCGACGAGAAGTTCAGCTTCGAGGGCGTGGTCGGGCACTCCGCCGCGCTGCGCGACCTGATCGACAAGGTCCGCCTCGTCGCGCCGGCCAAGGCGACGATCCTGCTCGAGGGCGAGAGCGGCACGGGCAAGGAGCTGATCGCGCAGGCGGTGCACCAGGCGAGCCCGCGGGCACGCGCTCCCTTCGTCGCGGTGCATTGCGCGGCGCTTTCCGAGAACCTGCTCGAGAGCGAGCTCTTCGGCCACGAGCGCGGGGCCTTCACGGGCGCGACCGAGCGGCGCATCGGACGTTTCGAGTCGGCCGACGGCGGCACGCTTTTCCTCGACGAGATCGGCGAGATCACCGCCAGCACGCAGGTGAAGCTGCTGCGCTTCCTCGAGACGCGCACGATCGAGCGCGTCGGCGGCGGCCGGCCCGTCCAGCTCGACGTGCGCCTGGTCGCCGCGACCAACCGTGATCTCGAGCGCATGGTGGGCGAGGGGAAGTTCCGCGAGGACCTGTTTTTCCGCCTCAACGTGGTGCGTCTCGTGATGCCGCCGCTGCGCGAGCGTCCCGACGACATCCCGCTCCTGCTCGCGCATTACCTGAAGCATTTCGCGAAGGAAAACTCCGCGCCGCCTCCGCAGCTCGAGGCCGGCGCGTTGCGGACGCTGTGCGCCTACCGCTGGCCGGGAAACATCCGCGAGCTGCGGAATTTTTGCGAAAACGCCGTGGTGATGCACCGCGGAGGCCGGTTGACGGAATACGACCTCGAACCGCGCTATCGCGGCGTGGCGGTCGCGCCGGCCGCTTACGGCGGCCCGGGCGCGGCGCTCGCGGCGGGCGGCGGGGCCGCCGCCTTGCCGGCCGTCGGCGTCGCTTCCCCCGCGCTTGCTTTGCCCGCGTCCTCGGGCGCCTCGCTCTCCGTCGAGGAGAACGAGCGGCGGCTCCTGCGCGAGGCCTTGTTGAAGGCCCGCGGCAACCGCACGAAGGCGGCGGAGCTGATGGGCATCAGCCGGCGCACCCTGCATCGCAAGCTGGTCCAGTGGCCGGAGCTGGACACGGTGGATTGACACGCCCGGCGCCCTCGCGGACTCCGTCGCGCCGTGCCGGATTTGCGTTTGCCAGCCTGCGCGGCCCGGGGCAGCACGGAAGCACCCTATGCGTCTTCCCCCGCTGCTCGCCCCCGCCGCCTTCGCCGCCTCGCTGTTCGTCTCCTCGCTCGTCGGCGCGGAGGCGATTCGCCTCGCCGGCTCCGACCTGCTCGACGACGCGCTTCGCCCGAACCTGAGCGAGTTCGCCCGGCAAAACGATCTGACGCTGGCCTTCGATCTGCGCGGCAGCCGTCTCGGCATGGAAGCCCTGCAGGCGGGCAAGGCGGACCTGGGCCTGCTGGTGTTCGCGGCTCAGGATCCCAAGCCCGGCCCGGAGTTCAGCAGCGCGATCTTCGGCTACCTCACCACCGTGGTGGTCGTGCCGGCGGATCTTTCTCTCACGCAGATCAGTTTTCCGCAGCTGGCGGGGGTTTTCGGCGCGAACGAACTCAACAATTACAAGCGCTGGAGCGAAGTCGGCGCGCTGGGACTCTGGGCGCCCCGCGCCATTTCCCCCATGGCCCTCCGCCGCAGCGCGGGGCTCTCGCTCGACCTTTTTCGTTACAACGTGCTCAAAACGCCGGATCTGAAGCCCACGATCGCGCTGCTCGACACGCCGGAGGAGGTCTACGCGCGCCTGACGGGCGAGGAAGGCGGCATCGCGCTCCTGCCCGCGCCGCCGCCGGCCGGCTCGAAACTCAAGGTTTTGCTGGTCTCGAAGGGCACGCGCGCCGGCGACGTCGCCTATCCGCCCACCTCGGAGAATCTGCACACGGGGGACTACCCGCTGCGCCTGCCGGTGCATCTGGTGTTTCGCAAGGGCGAGGCGTCCAAGATCGTCCGCGTGGCGAAGCATCTTCTCGCGGAGGAAACGATCCCCGCCCTGCAGGCGGCCGGCGTGGTTCCGCTGCCGGTGCAGGCGCGCAACCAGCTCGTTTTCGACATCGAGAACAAGTGACCGAAATAAAAATGAGATTCTCGCGAAAAACCTATTGACGGTAACGCGCGAGCCTCTTTGCTCCGTCTCCCTCAGTTAGTCATGCAGGCGTAGCTCAGTTGGTAGAGCACCACCTTGCCAAGGTGGACGTCGAGAGTTCGAGTCTCTTCGCCTGCTCCATTTTACTTCGCGCAAAGCGAAGTCTTAAGGCCCTCCAAACGGAGGGTCTTTTTGTTTTCAGCGCCCAGGGATTCCGGGGTGTTTTTGGCCGAAAGGCTGGGGCACGGTGGAAATCTCGGGCTTCCCAAGCGGTTAACAGTGAAATGGGCCGTCGCTTTGCTCCGGACACCGGGTGGCGAGAGGACTCGGGGCGCCACGGAACCGATGGTAGCGCCCGTCCCCCCCTCCCACGCGCTGGATCCCGGATCCGATCCTTCGCCGTGGTTTTCCGCATTCCCCTTTCCCCGCGTCAAAACATCCGCCATGAACACCCCGCTCCTGTCCCTGCTCGCCGTCTGCGCCGTCGCTCCTGCTTTGCGGGCGCAGATCCCGTTCCGTCCTCTTTTCGAGGAAACCTTCAACCTCGCGCACGAGCGCGTCCGGTTTTGCAACGGCGGGAAGCCGGGAGGCCCCGGCACGGGCGTCTCGGGCAAGATCGAGGACCAATCCTACTTCGGGGTGCCGAAAAGCGTGGAGCAGGAGAAGGACGGTCCGGCCGCGCTCGCCATCGTCCCCATCGCTCCCAACGGCCTGTCCGCCTTCACCTGCACCTTTTGGTATTTTCTCGATGAGCAGGGGCCCGAGATCCAGGTGCCGCTCAGCACCGCGGGCGTGATGTTTTTGATGAACGAACGCGGGTTCGAGATCCGTATCGAGAACCAGCCGGAGCAACCGCGCTTCTACGCCTTCACCCCCGGCTTGTCCGGTCCCCTTGCGCCCTGGCGGGTGAAAAACCGCTGGATCTTCGCCGCCTTCTCGTGGAACCAAGCGGGCAACGCGCTCACCGTGCATCAGGGCACGCCCGACGCCCCCGTCGCCTTCGGCCGCACGATGAGCCGGCCCACGCCGGCTAGGCCGTCTCTGCCGAGAACGGACCTGCTTCGGTTTCCGGAGGCGATCGGCAACACCTCCAAGGGCCTGGATCGTCCCTTGGCCGGCCGCCTGGACAACGTGCGCTTCTTCGACCACGAGCTCATGCGCGACGAACTGGAGCAGGTTCGCCAGGCGGACCTGGCCAATGCGCCCATACCCTTGCGCTGATCGGTTTCCGGCGCGTTTCGTCGCGCCAAGCCCCCGTCGCGCGTCCCACCGGCGCCGGCGTGCCTTCGCACGAAACGCCCGCCGGCTCTTTCATGTTTGGTTACCAGTGAATCCAGCCCCTCTGTTGCCGCGTTTTTCCCGGGCTGCGATCAAGCCCTTGGTCCCGCCCCTTTCCGCTTCCCGTCCGGCGCGTCTCCTCGTCGTCCCGGCGGATGATATCCCCGTCTTTCCCCTTCGCACCCACATGCATACCCCCCGTCGTCGTGTTTTCCCCCGCCGCGAGGCCTCGGTCTCGTCGTTTCCGGCCCGCCGCTGGCTCACCTCCGCCGCCTGCGTCCTGGGTTTCTTCGCCGCCCTCGACGCCTCCGCCGCCAACATCTGGGACGGCGGCGGCTCGGACGGAAACTGGAGCACCGCCGCGAACTGGGACAACGACACCGTCCCGACCTCGCCCGCCGCGCTCACCTTCGGAGGCGCCGCGAATCTCGTCTCCTCCAACGATCTCTCCGGCTTCACTCTTAACGGAGTCACCTTCGCCGGCGGCGCCGGCGCATTCACGCTCGGCGGCGTCGCGGCCGGCCTGGGCGGCAACATCGAGAACAACAGCGCCAGCCTTCAGACCCTGACCCTTCCGCTCGCGCTCACCGCCGCCCGAACCGTGAACACCGCGTTCGGCGACGTGGCGATCGGCGGAGCGGTGAGCAGCTCCGGCAACTTCGATTTTCTCAAGACCGGCGCCAAGACCCTCACGCTGTCCGGCGCCCACACCTACGCCGGCCGCACCGGCGTGGGCAATTTCCCCAACGGCGTGGGCATGAGCCCCAGCACCCACCAGGGCGGCGGCACCCTTGTGCTCGATTTCGCCGCGCCGGGATCGCCGGTTTCGAACGTCATCTACAACGGTCTCGCGCTCACGACCTCCCAGGAGCTCCGCCTGTCCGGCGGCGCGCTCATGCTCAAGGGCAAGGATGCCACCGCCAACACGCAGGCGGTCGGCGCGCTCGGCCTCGCCGCCGGCTTCAACCGCATCGCGCTCCAGCCCGGGACCGGCGGCAAGATGCTGCTCAATGTCGCGGCGATCGGCCTCGCCGCCGGCTCGGCCAACGAGAACAACAAGTCCTCGCTCCTCGGCCTGGAGCTCCCCGCGGGCGCGCAGGACGCGACCAACGGCGTCGTCACCAATTCGCTCAACACGAACGGCATCCTCACGCCCGTCACCGGCAACATCGCCAATATCGTGGTCGACAAGACCAGCTGGGCGACCAACGCGACGAACGCCGCCGGCGGCAACATCCTCGGCCTGCCCGACGCCTCCTACGTCCCCAGCACCGCGACCAGCGCCGGCACCGCCACGCAAAACGTCGACGTCGTGACCGATGTCTCGGTCAGCAACCCCACCGTCTGGACCCTCCGATTCAACAACACCACCGCGACCGGCCCTCGTTCCTTCACCAACACCAATTCCGGCGCGGCCATGACCGTGGCCGGCGGCGGCATCCTGATCACCCCCGCGATGGGCGCGGAGAACGTCACCCTCTCCGGCGGCGGCCTTCGCGGCAGCAGCAACCGCGGCCTGTTTATCTCCAACTACAACACCGGCGGCGGCCAGTTGATCATCAGCTCCAACATCACCAACAACGCCAACACGAACTCCCTCGTCGCGGGCGGAGGCGGCGTGGTGCGGCTCAACGGCAACAACACCTACACCGCCGGCACCTACGTCCTGAAGGACACGACGCTCGTCATCTCCTCCGACGCCAATCTCGGCGGGGCCGCCGGCAACGTCACCGTCACCAGCGCTTCCACCGCGGGCACCTCCGTCACGCTCTCGTCGAACGGCACGATCAACTCCGGCGCCCTCGCGATCGGCAGTTCCTTCCTCGGCAGCACCGTCACCGCGGTCAATGCGGGCACCGCCACCGTCACCCTCGCGGGCAACGCCAACGCCGACATCTCGGCCAACACCACCGTTTCCTACGCAACCGCGCCCGCCGTCAGCCTCGATGGCGGCACGCTGCGCGCCGACGGCACCACCACGCTCCAGCGCGCCATCGCGGCCGACGCCTCTGGCGTGGGCGGCGCCGCGGCCTCCGACCGCCGCATCGGCCTCAGCGCCCAAGGCGGCACCATCGACGTGACCGCCGGCAACACGCTGACCGTGAACGGCGTCGTCTCCAGCCAGACCACGAGCGGCTTCGGAGCCCTCGTGAAAGCCGGGACCGGCACGCTCGTGCTCAACGGCGCCAACACCTACGCCGGCGGCACCACGATCAACGCGGGCACGCTCGTCGCCGGCGCCAACGCCGCGCTCGGTTCCTCCGGTGCGGTTCTCTCCTTCGGCGCTGCCGGAGCGGGCGTTTTCCAGCTCAACGGCAAGTCCGTCACAGTCGGCGGCCTCTCCGGCGACGCCACCGCCGCGGTGGAAAATTCCAACGTCACCAACGGCACCCTGATCGTCAACACCTCCGGCTCCGTCAGCTTCCCCGGCACGCTGCGCAACGGTTCCGTCGGTTTGCTCCAGCTGACCAAGCAAGGCTCCGGCACGCTCACCCTCTCGTCGGCTAACACCCACGGCGGCGACACGCTTCTCAGCACCGGCACGATCGTTCTGGCCGATTCGCTCGCTCTCCAGTCGAGCACGCTCAACCAGCAGGTCGGCACCGGTAGCGGTCTCGTTTTCGACGCTTCCGTCTCGTCCCGCGCCTTCACGCTCGGCGGCCTCAAGAACAACGGCGCGCCGACCATCGCGCTGCAAAACAACGCCGCCTCGCCCGAGGCCGTCGACCTCTCCGTCGGCGCGAACAACCAAAACACGACCTACGGTGGCGTCTTCACCGGCCCGGGTTCCCTCTTCAAGGTCGGCGCGGGCAAGCTTACCCTCGCCGGAGCCGGCACCTATTCGGGCGCGACCTCCGTCGCCTCCGGCACGCTCGCCCTTTCCGGCGAAGGCGCGATCGGCGCGGGCGACCTCACGTTGGCCTCCGGAGCCACCTTCGATGTCACGGCCTTGAACGCGCCCGCCTGCACGCTCGCTTCGCTTGGCGGCGCCGGGACGGTCGTCGCCACCGGCAAGACGGTCAACGTCACCGGCGCGCTTACGCCGGTCGGTCAGATCGTGGTGACCGGCGATCTCGCGCTGTCCTCCGGCGCCGTCGGCGGCTTCTCGGTTGGCGCCGCCACGCACGACACGCTCGCGGTTTCCGGAGCCCTTGCGCTGGCCGGCCGGCTCGCCGTCGTCCCCGGCGCCGGGTTCTCCTTCGCCGCCGGCCGGAACTACGATCTCTACGAGGCCGGCTCCGTCACCCTCGGCTTGGATGCCGTCACCGTGAACGGCGTCGCGCTTTCCAACGCCTCCGGCACCTGGAGCGGTTCCGCCTCGGGCCTCGCCTACACCTTCGCGGAGTCCACGGGCCTCTTGTCGGTCGCGTCCACCTCGACGGCCACGGCGCTCGAGGCCTGGCGCCAGTCGAAATTCGGCACGACGGCGAACAGCGGCAACGCGGCCGACTCCTTCGACTTCGACGGCGACGGCTTGGCGAACCTGCTCGAATACGCCACCGGGACCAATCCCACGGTAGCCAACGCCCCCGTCGTCTCCGCCGGCCGCTCGGGCGAAAAACTCACGCTCACCTACACGCGCATCGCGGACCCCTCGCTCACTTACACCGTGCAAGTCAGTTCCGATCTGGCGGGCGGCGTCTGGACGACGGTCTCCGCGGGTAACAATCCCGCGACGGGAACCGCGGCCGGTGAGGTGACGGTGGTCGACAGCGAAACTCCGGCCGCGGGGGCGCCCGGCCGCTTCCTTCGCCTGCGCGTGAGCTACTGAGGCAGGCCCGGGGCGCGAGACCGATAACGTCGGCCTCGCGCGATGGGTTTCCCGCCTGCGGCTTCGGCGCGATCATCAAGGCCCCGACGGACTTGTTCCGCCGGGGCTTTTCAGTTTCCGAAGCGCGACGCGGCGGCGGATCGTTGCGGTATGATCAGCCGCGGATGGGATCGGGACCCCGGGGGCGGCGCGCCCATTCACCACGGATCGGAAAGCCTGAACGCGATCTGACCCGGGCCGGATGCACGCCTTTGCGCGCCCGCGGCCCGGTGGAAATTTTCGTCCATGCGACACGCCACGCGATCTGGACGTTGTTCGCGGCGTGGCCGCGCCTGCGCCGACGTTTTTATCCTCCGGCTTGTGCCCGAAGCCGGGTGCGACAACGACAAATGCCGGGAGCCCTTTACCGCTCGGACGCGGTCGGCTCAAGATGAAGCACCCGCGTCGAACGTGGGCCGACGAAAGGCGCGTCGCGCAGATCCACGAGTTTCCCGGAAGCCAGATCCCGGGCCCGGGTGAAACCCATGATCGAGGGGAGCGCGAAGCGGCGGTCGTCGGTGGTGTTGAGCGCGATCAGGTAATCTCCGTAGCGGAGGTGATAAAAATCGGCTTTGCCGACGAAGGGGCCCCATTGGCCGTCCGCGGGCTCGCGCGCGTCGGGAGGGCGTTTGGCGACGGGAAGCTTTTCCCCCTGCCAGGCCTGGTGGATGTCCTCGCCCGGCGGACGAAAGCCGCCGCTGCGCAGAAAGTCGACGACATCGGGCCGGGTCCAGACGCGCCCCGCGTCGTTGATCTCGAAGCCGGCGAGGACGCTCGCGATGTGCAGCCGGGCGGGGGTCACCTCTAGGATGCGGGTGACGCCGCTCACGCCTCGTTCCTGTCGGAAATAGAAATTCACGAAGAGCCGCTCGTCGCCGTGTTTGATCGCGAGGACGGCGTTTTCCTCGTCGGAGAAGATGAAATCGGGTTCGCCGAGGCTCATGGGCAGCCGGCGGGAAACCGGAGGAAGCGCCTTCACGCGCTCGTAGTCGCCGATGTTGCGCATCATGCCCCGGGTGTCGGGGTCGTTTGCGCGTTGGGCGAGGCGAGGGAAATACTGGTTGTCCTCGAGCATCTGCCGCGCGGCGCCGACGGACACCGCATCTTGGGCGAAAGCGGGGACCTCCATCCACCACGCCTCGCGGACGTCGCAAACCGCGTAGGCGCCGTTGGGCTGCGGGAAGTGGGCGACGCGGTTGTCGATCTCCGCGCTGAGCTTCATCGTGCGGTAGCCGTCGGCGTCGACGCTCGGGTAGCGGAAAATCGCGCGCGCGGCCTGGAGCTTGATCAACTGCTCGCGAAGCAGCGGGTCGCCGCTGAACTCGGCCATGTCGCGGCAAAAGACGAGGATGGTCTCGCCGTAGGAGGCGACCCATCCTAGTTCGCGGGAGAGTCCCTTGCGCGTGACGAGCCGGTAGTCCGCCCCGTAGGGTCGTTGCCCGGCGCCGTCGTCCGTGTCGTTGCCGAGCCAGGGGGCCAGGCCGACCGCCTCGTGCAGATAACGCCGGGCCTGGGGTTCGGGCATGGCGCGCGAGGGGGCGATGACGGCGAGGCCGCGGTTGGCGGCGTAGATGTTGTGGTCCACGATCATCGACTGGTTCGTGTAGGAGCGGCGGCCGCGGGTGCGGTTCCAGTCGCGGCTGGCCGCGAGGACGGCGGTCCAGGCCTCCCGGCGGGTCAGCCGCTTTTCCGTCTCGGCGGGCTTGTCTTTGCCGAGGACGGGAAAGTTGACGGGAACCTCGAGCTTCTCGTTCAGCGCGCGCTCCAGTTCAGGGCAGGCGCCCAGTCGGGCGAGGGCTTCGCCGAGCGGTCCTGCGCCGTCCCAGTTCGCGCCGATGGCGCCGGGGCGGAGGAAGCAGTCGCCGTATTGGACGAGCACGGCGATGGCGTCGGGGGCGCCGGCGGCGATGGTCCAGGGCGTGTGATAGGCTTCGGCGACAAGGAGAACGGTGGCGGCTGCCTTGCCCGGGTCGGGCCCGGGTTTCGCCTTGTCGCGCATGAGTCGGGCGAGGCGCTCGTTCACGGTCGCCTTCATCTTGGGCAACAGTCCCTCGCCCGGACCGTCGGGGCGGATGGCCGGGGCGAGAGGGGCGCCCTGCTTTTCGGATGCGTCGGGGCGGAAGCAGGTGTCGGTGTGGGTGTAGACGCGATAGATGCCGCGCGAAGGCTCCGTGAAGGGCTTTTGTTTTTGCTCGAAGCCGACGCCGTAGGGCCACATGCGTCCGAGGCCCGCGATCTTCAGGGGCAGCTCGGTTCTCCCGCGGGTGCGGGCGAGCGGGAGGGCGACGGTCTGGTAGACGAAGTGGTCCTTGTAGAGCGGGTCGTGGTCGGTCTGGTTGAGCACATCGTGGTCGCCCTCGTGGCGGTAGCCGACCTGAAGCGTGTCGTCCATGAAGAGCAGGAGTCGTCCCTTCTCGATCCCGTGATCGGATCCCCAGAGCTTCACGGTGACGTAGTTCTGCCGTTCCGGATCGATCTTCAGCGTGAAGCGGATCGAGCCGCCGTTGTGCGAAACCGGATCGAGCGGCAGCAGGCGGCGCGCAGGTTCTCCTAGTCCCCCTTGGATGAGTTCGCCGGCGGTCTGCGAAAAGGCGTGGCCACGCTCGGACGATTCGTCGCCCAGCACGATCATGTCGACCGCGCCGCTTAGCCCGGGCGCGGCGAGGATACGGGCTTGTCCGATCGCCAGGTGGAGAAGGGCGGCGACGAGGAGGCGAAGGACGAGGCGCGGGGCGGGGGGCATGGGCTGCGGGGATGTGGAGGAGTGTCGGAGCGCGCGGGGGGATTTTCCGGTCGCGTCCGGACCGGTGGCGCGGAGGGACCTAGCGGACGCGCAGGCGCATGAAGCGACGGGATGCGGAGGAGAGCGGAACGGGGTCGGAAACGGTCACTTCTACGCCGACTTCCCCGGGGTTCGAGGCAATCGTCGTCCAAAGGGAAAGATCGGAGGATCCCTCCACCTCGTAGGTGAGCTCGGCGCGGGCACGTTGAAAAGTGAGGGCAAGTCCGCCGGCAATGTTCGTAATACGAACATTGGGATTGGCGGGGATGGTGGAGGACGAGAGCGCGTAGTCGAGGAGGTCGGCCTGGCCGTTGGCGTCGTGGTCGGCGGTGACGGGCGAGGCGGCCGGGATGCCGCGGGCGAATTGCCAGGCGGCGTAGGGCGCGGGGGTGTGGACGACCGAGAGCGTGCCGCCGCTCGCCGACATGGAATAGGCGCCGGTGGTCGCGGGCAGGGCGGAGGCGTCGAGAGTGGGACGGGCGCCGGAGAGGCTGGTGGCGGAGACGAGCGGCCACGCGTAGGATTGGCGCAGATCGAAATCGGCAGGGGCCCCGCTCGGACGGACGAACGCGCCGGTCTCGCCCGTGAAAGCGCCGACGCCCAAGGCGTCGAGCGAGAGGTCGCGGGCGAGCGTGGCGCCGGAGGCGAGGGTGAGCGCGGTGGCGTAGGGCAGGCGACCGGAGACGGCGAGCACGCCTGCGGAGACAAGCGTCGGGCCGGTGTAGGTGTGGTTGCCGGAGAGGGCGAGGGTGGTGGTGGCTCCGGTCTTGGTGAGGCCGAGCGGGCCGGAGATCACGCCGGCGAAGGCGCTTTCGCCCGCGACCACGACGGTGCCGACGCCGGTGCCGGTGGAGGTGATGATGCCGGAGCCGGAGAGGCGGCCAAGGTTGACGGTGTGGACGGAGGAGTCGTTGCGGACATTCACGACGAGCGTGCCGGCGAGCGTCGTCCGGGCGGAGGCGGGTTGGTTGACGGAGAGGCTCGCGTTGCCGTTGAAGGTCGCGCCGGCGGCGATGGAGAGGTCGCCCACGGCCTTGTTGGCGCGGGCGGTGATCGCGCCGGCGGAAAGCGTGAGGCTGCCGGTGAACGTGTTGGCGGCGTCTTCCATCACGAGCGTGCCGGGGCCGGTTTTGAGGAGGTTGCCCGCGCCGGCGACGGGGCCGACGAGGAACTGGTTGGCGGCGGTGGTGACGCCGATGACGGCGTCGCCGGCGAGGGTGATGAGCGCGGTGCCGGTGCTGTTGAAACGGGTGGTGTTGGCCGAGGCGCCCGGGGAGGCGAGGGTGCCGCCGAGGGCGAGTGGTTCGCCTTGGAAGGCGAGGCCGGCGTTGATGACGAGCGTGGCGCCGGGGGCGACGATGGTCCCGGCGTCGGCCGCGGTTCCGCCGAGGGAACTGGTGCTGGTGGCGGTGAGGTTGCCGGAGAAGACGGTGTAGGAGCCCCAGGTATCGGTGACGACGCGCTGCGCGGGCACGAGGGTCGTGCCGGTGTAGGTGTTGCCCGATCCCTTGTTGATCACGCCGCCGTCGGAGCTGGCGGTGTTGTTGGCGGCGTTTTTGCCGAAGACGAGGGGCAGGCCGGTCTGGTTCGTGATCGTGTTGCCGGAGGATGCGGCGGCGACGGAGCCGGATACGGCGGCGTCGATGTCGGCGGCCGGGGCGTGGCGCCATTCGCGCCAGGCCTGGGAAACATTGATGTAGGCGGTGTCCGGATACAGGCCGGCGGCGGCGCTTCGGGTGAGCGTGACGGTGTTGCCGGCGCCGCTGATGAGGGCGACGGGCCAGTTGCCAACCGGGGAGCCGGCGCCGGCGAGATCGACCTGGATCGAAGCGTTGGTCGAGGAGCGACGGAAGAAGACGAGAGGGCCGTTTACGGCGTCGCCCTTGCAGGCGGTGAAGGTGTTTTCCGAGGCGAGCGAGGAGGGCGTGAAGGCTTGCTCGCAGCCGTAGGCCTCGGTGCCGGTGACGCGGAGGAAGCCGGTCATGTCGCCGGTGGCGAGGGCGTCGCGCATGCGTTCGACGCGGCAGTTTTGGACGGTGAGGTTGTGGATGTATTGGGGCCAGCCGTTGGTGGCGGAGTCGTCGTTGATGTAGACGCGGATGGCGTCCTCGTGCTTGGAGAGGCGGATGCCAGAGGGGATTTTTTCGCCGTAGGTGGCGAAGCCCCATTGCTGGTAGACGGGGTGGGCGATGACGGTGTCGCTGTCGGCGAGGGTGTCGCCGAGGACGGAGGAATTTTTGATAACGATATCGCTCGCGCCGTCCTGCATGAAGATGCCGTGGCCGTAGGAGCGCATGTTGAGCGTGACATCGTCGAGCGTGACCCCGGCGGCGGCCTTGCCGATGCGGATGCCGGATTGTTTGCGGTGATCGATCCAGGCGGCGTTGGTCACGCCTTCGGCGTCGGTGGGCCGGCCACCTTTGCCGAAGGCGTCGCCGTAGCCGTAGGGGAAGGAACCGCCGGTGGTGAAGGAGCAGTTTTTCACGGTGACGCCGGAGCCGATGAGCTCGACGAGCGTGGTGGACCAGTCGGCGGTGTATTGCTTGGGGTTGCCCCAGGTGTCGGTGCCGTTCATGGCGACGTGCTCCATCTGGAGGGTGAGGCCGTCCACGGTGGCGTTTTGGCCGCTGACCTGGAGAACGCGCACGGTGTCGCGATGGCCATTGACCCGGCCGTAGCCGCGCAGCTCGCGCGTATCGACCTTGAGGGTGACGCCGGTGAAGACGTAGGAGGTATTAGCACCGGCGAGATCGAGGAAGATCGGGTAATCGGGGGTGGGCGCCGGGCGGGTGGTCGGGCCGGTGAGCCAGTAGGTGCCGGGAGAGAGGGTGACGACGGCGTTGGGGATGTTGGCGACGGACTGGAGGGCGGCGATGCTGCCTACCGTGATGGTGTTGGACGTTATCGGCACGCCATCGGCGTCGTAGGGGCTGCCGGCGGCTTCGAAGAGAGCTTTTTGGGCGGCGTCACGGAAGATCCAGAAGGTCTGGTAAACGGGTGCGGCGGATTGGAAGACGCCGGGCCGGCCCCATTGCCAGGCGCCGACGACGACGCGCAGGGGGAACCTGGTGCCGGCGGGCACGACGTCGGGCACGAGCTGGGAGTTGTTGACCGCATCGGGTCGGAAAGGCCCGGCGACCGTCCAGTATTGGGGCGGGTAGGACGCGCCGGCGCTGGAGGTGGCGGAGAGCGTGACAGAGGAGAGGGCGTCGGCGCTCTGGTTGGCCAGGGCGGGGAAGGAGATCGTCTGGGTGGAGCCTCCGTTGGCGGAGGTGAGATTAACGGTCGCCGATGTGCTGATGTAGATCGGGCGGTCGGCCTCGCGGTAGGTGGCGTCGCCGGGATGCCACGCGATTGCAAAGGGCTCCCAGGGCTGGCCGGTCTTGATGACGCTGCCGCGATCCAGCCAGACGCGGAAAGAGTCGGGGCCGGTCTGGCGCAGCGCGCCGCTGCGATTGGGTTTGAAGAGAATGGGGCCGGAGGCGATGCCGACCGGGCCGGCGTGGAGGAGGCGCGAGACGGGGGACTGGTTGAGCGAGGCGGCGCGGAGCTTGAAGGTGACGCCGTCGGACTCGAAGGTGACGGTGTGGCGGATCATTCCCTCGCCGTTGGACTGGTTGGCGAGGTCGGGCAGGGAAGTGGCATTGCTGAAGGCTGAGATGAGCTGGGGCTTTTTGGCGAAGCCGGCATTCATCACATCGCAGGCGGCCTGGGCGGTCTGCTGGTCGAGATACCAGAAGGCCTTGAGCGGGTCTTTGCCGGCGGCCACCCAATCGGCGTAGGCGACGGGAGTCGCGGAGCCGGAGCCGGCGGTGGTGACATCCACGAGGTAGCCGGAGGAGGCGCTGATGATGTTGAGGGTGGGCGAGGCGGTCTTGGGCCAGTCGGCGGGGATGCGAAGCTGGGCGGCGCGCTTGATGAACGTGGCGATGGGGGCGGACTGGGACTCGGCGTATTGGTAGTGGCCTGTGCCGGGCTGGATCAGCTCGCCGAGCAGGCGCTCGGCGCCGCCGGCGCGGAGATTGCGCGCGGCGGGGGCGTCGCCCAGCTCCCAGGTGTTGCCGTAGCTGCTTATCTCCTGCCATTCGGACGCGACGTGGAGGACAGGCAGGCCGTTGGGCACGGAACCGGCGAAGGTGCCCTTGTAAGGCAGCAAGGCGAAGACGCGGGGGCCGAGCGTGGTGGAAGTGTGGACGGAGCGGGTCCAGACAAAGGGGCTGGCGGCGGAGTGGCCGGCGAGCAACAGCGGTGCGTATTGAAGCTCCGAATACCCGGACTCGATGGCGAGGCGGCGAAGAATCTCGGCGAGCTCGGCGGCGGCCTGTTCGGAGCCGTTGGTGAAGGCGACGCCGGTGGCGGGGTTGATCTCGAGCGGGGTGTAGTTGTTGGGATCGAGATCGAGGGCGGTGGTGTGCAGGCCGGCGGTGTAGTTGCCCACGCCGTTGGGCGTCCAAGTCTTGGCGTCGCCCGGGGTGATGAAGACGATGCCGAGGCCGGCGTCGGCGCAGGCCTGGCGGATGGCAGGGTCCTCGAACATTGGTTTTTCGAGCATGTTGTGCAGCCCCACGATGACGCCTTGAAGCCGGGTGGCGGCGGGCGGCACCCAGAGGTAGGCGCGGCGCATGGGGTCGGCGGCGCGGGACGAAAAGATGGCGGTGACGGGGACGGAGTATTGATAGATCGCCTGGGCGTAGGCGGTGAAGGCGGGCGCTGCGGGTGTGGCGGCGGCCGAGGCGGAGACCGCGCTCTCGCCGACCGCGTTTACGGCCGAAACGGTGTAAGCGTAGGCGGTGCCGTTGAGGGCGGTGATGTCGGCGTAGGCGGTGAGAGGGGCGGCGACGGTGGCCAGCAAGGTGCCGCCGCGATAGACCTTGTAACTCGTGGCGGCGGCGGTGTGGGTCCAGTTGAGGGAGACCTGGCGGTTGCCGCCGGAAGCGGTGAGGCCGGAGGGTGCGGCGGGGGAGGCGACGGGGGCGGGATCGGCGTCGTCGCTCAGGATCTGGAAGCCGGAGATCTTGAGGCGCTGGGTAGAGTCGCCGAGGTTGGTGGCGAGGAAGGAGGCGGAAAGCGGGCCGGTGAGGCCGGTGAAGCGCAGATAGTTGCCCTGTTGGACGGAAGAGCCGGAGGTGTTGATGGAATCGGTCGAGCGAACGTAGCCGGTGCCGTCCGCGGCGGGGTTGCCCGCGCCACCGCGAATCGCGAGGGTGGAGCCGTTTACCGTGACCGTGCCGCCACGGACGCCACCGCCGTCATAGACGTAAACGACGAAGTCGTAGGAGGTGTAAGGAATACCGGATACGGTGAGCGTGGACGGTGTGCCGTTATATTGATCGAGAACGGAGGAGCAGAGATTGAGGTCGTTGAGCGCGGGGGAGACGGTGACGGCGTCGGCGCCGAGTTTCACCGTCGAGCCGCTGCCCAAAGTGAGCGTGGCGGAGAGGCCGGAGACGGGGTTGCCGAGGTAGTCGCGGAAGTCGGCGAGCGTGACGCTTTGGCCGGTGGTGACCGGGCCGACGAGGTTGTTCCACCACGCCTTGCGGACGACGCCGGCGAGGTCGGTCACGGGCATGCCGTAGCTGTTGAAGGCACGGATATTAAGGCCGATGGCGGCGCGAACGGTGGAAATGCCCGAGCCGGAAGAGCTGGCGGCGCTCTCGCCGTTTCCGTTTACCGCGACGACGACGTAGTAGTAGGTGACGCCAGGCGTGGCGGAAGTATCGGCGTAGGTGGTGCCGGTAAGGCCGGTGGCTAGATCTGTGTAACCAGAGCCAGGGGAAAGGCTGCGCTTGACGGTGTAGGAGCCGGCGCCGGAGACGGCGGCCCAGGAGAGGGCGACCTGATCGAAGCCGTCGGTGACAGTGAGCCAGGCGGGTGCGGCGGGGGGCG
>JACCEC012009096.1_pt1 | contig 33240 bp, 32 predicted proteins | sample 7450121 | NCBI WGS metagenome assembly JACCEC01 (sample SAMN15323455, study PRJNA562643) | freshwater metagenome | isolation source: river surface water | place: USA:Blue River Watershed | collected 2017-08-18 | reverse complement strand
CTAAATAGTAGCAAGACGCATCAGGAGCAGCATTCAAGTCCTGCTACGAATCCCCACTTCTTCATTCTTCAATCGGAGTTCAGCATTCGCTATTTTTTTGGGAGTATCCAATTTTAAATTCTATATGAATCAGAATTCCTACTTTGTCGGTCTACGGTAGGTTTATTGTTTATCACATCTGGTTAAATATCGAACGCATAACGCCGATTGGAGAAGGATGAATTTAAAATTGTACCAAGTAAGAAGTACAATGTACCATGCCGGAGTTAGGGTGGTGGTTACTTGATACCATCTTATGAACATTATCTGCGTCAATCAAAAATTGAAATACTCGTGAGAGGTCTTGAACTTTGGTGGATGGTTAAAATCGAAATTCTTTGAAGATCAAAAATGACATAGATGATCCTGAAATTCCTGAAAATGATTTCCCTAATGTTTTTATTATTTAATTCAGGCACTATTCGGCCAATTTCTGGGTGTTCGATGATCAAATTTTCTTTTTCGAAAATCTGATCTACCAGGTTCTCAGAAAATTTCTCCGAGAAACTAGAATAATAGACTTGGATTCTGTAAATATCTTCAATGGCTTGTTTGGACCAGGTTATTTTGACCATTCTTTCATCACCTTTTTTGCCTGATCAGTCGTGAATGTTTCTCCTCGCTCCGCTTGTCTGAGGCCGGTCTCAATCTTGTTGAGAAGAATTAATCGATCCATCAATTCTTCGATGGAGAATTCCTCAGGGAGTGATTTGATTGCTTCTATCGCTTTCTCTTTCGTAATCATAGGATTAAGTTTTAACCAATTTAACGAAGATATTTTAAACTTTGGTCACTCAACTCGTAGAAATTCGCTTCCCAAATTCCTCCAGGTGCTCGTCTCCAAAGTCCAGGTGGGTCACAAAGCGAACCAGATCCTTGCCAAACTTCACTCCCTTGATACCCTTGCTATTCAACTCTTGAAGGTAGGCCTCAGGGCTAATTCCCTCCAGCCGGGCAATGACAATGTTGGTGGCCACAGGAAGTACTTCCACTACCTGAGGTGCCTTCAATAGGAACTCACCCAAAGACCGCGCACGCCGGTGGTCTTCCTTCAAGCGCGCTACCTGATGATCCAAGGCATAGATTCCGGCTGCTGCCAAAAATCCAGCCTGTCGCATGCCGCCCCCAAAGACTTTTCGCACCTTGCGGGCACGCTTGATATCCACTTTTGAACCCAAAAGCACGGATCCGATGGGGCAACCCAGGCCCTTGCTCAGGCAGATAGAAATGGTGTCAAATAAGTTACCCCATTCCGCTGGAGCATCGCCTGTTTCGACCAAGGCATTGAACAGACGAGCGCCATCCAAGTGCAATTTGAGGCCTTTTTCTTGACAAAGCGCCTGAATGGGTTTTACCTCATCTAAGGTATAGATACTTCCCCCACCTTTGTTCATCGTATTTTCTAGAGAAATGAGCGTAGTCTCCGGTGCATGCACATCGTCCGGGTTGATGGATTCGGCCACTTGGGAAGCGGTGATTTTGCCCAAGTCCCCAGTCAGGAGCTTTACAGAGGCCATGGAGTTGGCCATGATGCCTCCCCCTTCGTAGAGGTAGATGTGGGAATGCTGGTGGCAGATCACTTCCTTTTGAGGACCGGTATGCAAGCGGATGGCGATTTGGTTAGTCATCGTGCCGGAAGGGCAAAATAGCGCTGCTTCCTTTCCAAAAAGGGTGGCTATCTTTTCCTCCAGGGCATTGACCGTAGGGTCCTCTCCAAATACATCGTCTCCCAGGGGAGCGGCGTACATGGCTTCGCGCATCCCAACACTGGGTTTGGTGAGCGTATCGCTTCGTAAATCTAGAGTCAGCATATTTATTTCTCGTCTTTTTTAAAGAATAGGTCTAGGCCACTTTTTCGTTTTTGAAAGATTTCTTCCATGTCCGAAAGTTCCAGGTTCAGCGCTTTGGTGGAAATTTGAATTTCTACCAAGGAAATCCCCAAGGAGATCAGCAGTGACACCATGCTGCTTACAAAAACCCAGTTGGCCGCTGCCGTAAATCCTTTGAACAGCAAAAACATGCAAATCACGCAAAGCAAAAAGCTAAATACCCCAAAAAGTTGCATGTTCTTAATCAAAGTTAATCTTCTGCGAAGGTTATGGATCTGTTCCACAATGATTTCCTGGTCTGGGTCTTTGAGGTAGTTTTTGTGAAGCCCTCGAATGAGCGTGGCGATGGCCAAAAACCGATTGGTAAAAGCCAGCATCAGCAAGGTGATGGCTGAGAACAAGAGGGCAGGAGTAGAGAGTTGGAGTTCCATCGGAATAGCGCAGGTCTGAACTGTAAGTTGGGAAAAAGAAATGAAAAAGCCCGCTCCCAGCTTTCCAATTCATTTAAATTGGAAGGCTAAGGAGCGGGCCAATGCAATGTAGAATGCTTACAAGTGAATCACTTCGTCGTAGGCTGCTGCCGCCGCTTCCATGATCGCTTCGGACATGGTTGGGTGCGGGTGCACAGTTTTGATCAATTCGTGACCGGTAGTTTCCAGTTTACGAATCGCCACGATCTCAGCGATCATTTCGGTGACATTGGCGCCGATAAGGTGAGCGCCCAATAGTTCACCGTATTTTTTATCGAATACCAGTTTCACAAAACCCTCCTTTGCACCGGATGCCGAAGCTTTGCCGGATGCGGAGAAAGGAAACTTACCAATGCGTACTTCGTGTCCTGCAGCCTTGGCTTTGTCTTCGGTCATGCCCACAGAGGCAATTTCTGGAGAGCAATAGGTACATCCTGGGATGTTGCCATAATCCAACGCTTCTGGATGGTGTCCAGCGATTTTTTCTACGCAAATGATGCCTTCAGCAGAAGCCACGTGCGCCAATGCCGGTCCAGGAACTACATCGCCGATGGCGTAATAGCCTGGCATGTTGGTTTGGTAGTACTCATTCACTTGGATTTTTCCTTTGTCAACTAAAATCCCTACCTCTTCCAATCCAATATTTTCCAAGTTGGAAACGACACCCGCCGCAGAAAGAACTACGTCGCATTCCAGAACTTCTTCTCCTTTGGCTGTTTTCACGGTCACTTTGCAACCCGCGCCTTTGGTGTCCACTTTGGTGACCTCGGAGGAGGTCATGATGGTGATACCGGATTTTTTATAGCTCTTCTCGAGTGCTTTGGAAACTTCCTCATCCTCCACAGGTACGATGCGGTCCATGAATTCCACGATGGTCACCTTGGTACCGATGGCATTGTAGAAGTAGGCAAATTCCACTCCGATGGCACCAGATCCTACCACCACCATGCTTTTAGGCTGGTTTTCTAGGGTCATCGCCTTGCGGTAGCCGATTACTTTTTCGTTATCGATCTTTAAAGTAGGGAGTTCTCTAGCGCGAGCACCTGTTGCGATTAGGATGTGGTCTCCGGCATAAACCGTTTTTTTGCCATCCTTGTCCGCTACCTCTACTTTCTTTCCAGGCTGAATTTTGCCCCAACCTGAAATGATTTCGATTTTATTTTTCTTCATCAAAAATTGCACACCCTTGCTCATGCCATCTGCAACACCGCGGCTGCGCTTAACCATGCTTCCAAAATCTGCTGTAGCATCCTTCACGGTGATACCGTAGTCGCTGGCATGGTTGATGTATTCGTAAACCTGTGCGCTTTTCAACAACGCTTTGGTGGGGATACAGCCCCAGTTGAGGCAGATTCCGCCCAACTCTTCTGCTTCCACGATGGCAGTTTTCAGTCCAAGTTGTGAAGCACGAATAGCCGCCACGTATCCTCCCGGTCCGCTACCCAGCACAATCAAGTCAAATTTTGTCGAAGACATAGTTTAATGGATTTGATATCAAAATAACTTCGCAAAAATAGGTCTTTTGCTTTCAGAAAAAAATCTGTTTTGCGAGGTAGTTTCTATGGGAAAACTTTCTTAATGAAGGATTTAGTAGGGGTAAACTTAATTCGGAGTTCCGCTTTTTTGGCATGTATTTCTTGGGATTATTTCAAAAAAATAGGGTAAATCATTCGTTCCAGATCACTTTGGATGCCTTTCAAAAAATCCAGCAACTAAATGCCGGGAGAAATTTCTATTTTTGGCGAAATCAAAAATGAGTCTATTCATGGGATTACTAACTGGAAAAATTGCCCTCGTCACTGGAGCTTCCAAGGGAATTGGTAGAGCCATTGCCATCAAATTTGCCCAAGAGGGCGCACAAGTGGCCTTCACCTACCTTTCAAGCGTAGAAAAAGGGCTTGCCCTAGAAACAGAACTGAAGGCATTTGGCATTACTGCCAAAGGATACCGTTCGGATGCTTCCGACTTTAAAGCGGCAGATGAATTGATCAATGCGGTGGTGGCCGACTTTGGAGGACTGGATATTTTGGTCAATAATGCGGGCATCACTCGGGACAACTTGCTCATGCGCATGACCGAGGAGTCCTGGGATGAAATCATGAACATCAACCTGAAATCTTGTTTCAATACCGTAAAGGCGGCTACGCGAGTGATGATGAAGGCCAAGTCGGGTTCCATCATCAACATGACCTCTGTGGTTGGGGTGAAGGGAAATGCCGGTCAAGCCAATTATGCGGCTTCGAAGGCGGGAATCATTGGATTCACCAAATCCATAGCTTTGGAATTGGGATCACGCAATATCCGTTGCAATGCCGTGGCTCCTGGATTCATTGAAACAGAGATGACGGAGGTTTTGGATGAAAAAACAGTTCAGGGCTGGAGAGATGCCATCCCGATGAAGCGAGGAGGGCAGCCCGAAGAAATAGCAGATGTATGCGTATTTCTAGGCTCAGAAATGAGTAGCTACATTTCCGGCCAGGTGCTCCATGTCAATGGCGCAATGTATACTTAACCTTTGAGGTCTTTTTCAGACCTCGAAGGTTTTCTATTACCCCTTAGAGGTCTTTTTTTTGACCTCGAAGGTTTATCTTGCTAAAGGAGAACGCTGAAACCTTCGAGGTTTTGGTAAACTTTCAGGTGGGATTTAAACCTTTGAGGTTTTGGTAAACCTCAAAGGTTTTAATTTTTGTAAAGAACAACCTCTACAAATCCTCAAGTTCCCGAAAATCTAAGTGGTTATCCTCTTCCCAAAGGTGATTTTTCTCAAACTCATTGAGGCCTCCAAACCAGTCTAATACCCAATCGGTTTCAAGTTGATTTTTGTTTTTTAAAAAGAAAGTTCCGTATGAGGAATAGTTCCACTTTTTAAAATCTTGAATTAGACCATGCTTTTGTGGGTTCCGATGAATGTATTTGATGACATCAGTTAAATAGCTGTCTGTATTGATTTGTTTTCTCTTGAATTTCCTTTGAAACAGACCTCCATGCCTTTCAAAGGCCTTATTGTACGATTTTGAATAGGAATTCAAGAAATTAGAAAATGCAGAAAGTGCAGCAGCCTCATTTGTTGACTCCTTTACTTGAACTAAAAGATGAAAGTGGTTAGGTAGTAAGCAATAGCAGAAGGTAGCCAAATGATTGGAGCAAAAATCAGCATACCTTCTAAGAAAGTATGTGTAATTACCTTCATTTCTAAAAAGGAGTTCATTCCCAATTGTTCGTGAATAGATATGGTAAATTTTTCCAGGGACTAATGGATCATACATAAAAAATGAGTTTAAAAAGTTGAGGCTTAACCTTTGAGGTCTTTTTTAGACCTCGAAGGTTTTACATTTTTCTAAAAAAATAACTTAGAAACCTTCGAGGTTTTGGTAAACCTCAAAGGTTGTTTTTAATAACCTTTGAGGTCTTTTTTTTGACCTCGAAGGTTTATCTTGCTAAAGGAGAACGCTGAAACCTTCGAGGTTTTGAAAACCTCAAAGGTTTTTTTCCAAAAACGGATAGCGGTAGTCGGTAGGGGAGACCAAGGTTTCTTTGATCGTGCGTGGAGATACCCAACGGAGCAAGTTGATCATGGAACCGGCTTTGTCATTGGTACCTGAGGCTCTTGCGCCACCGAATGGCTGCTGTCCTACCACGGCACCTGTTGGCTTGTCGTTGATGTAGAAGTTACCCGCAGCATTTTTCAATTTCTGGGTAGCCAGTTCGATTGCATACCGGTCTTTGGAGAATACCGCTCCTGTAAGTGCATATGGGGAGGTTTGATCTACCAATTCCAACACAGTTTCAAAATGCTCCTCGTGGTACACGTAGATGGTCAAGACAGGTCCAAAGATCTCCTCGCACATCGTGGTATACATCGGATCTTGGGTGAGAAGGACGGTGGGCTCGATGAAGTAACCTTTTGACTTGTCAAAGTTTCCACCAGCCACCACTTCTACCGTAGGGTTAGCCTTGGCTTGCTCGATGTAATTCGCGATTTTGTCAAAGGACTTCTCATCGATCACTGCATTGATAAAGTTGCTGAAGTCTTCTGTGCCGCCCATGCTCATGGAGGCCAGATCTTCGATCATGTATTTTTTTACATCTTCCCACAAGTTGCTTGGGATGTAGGCACGAGAAGCGGCCGAACATTTTTGTCCTTGGTATTCAAAAGCACCGCGAACGAGTCCAACTGCTACTGCCTTTGGATCCGCAGATTTGTGCGCCAACACAAAGTCTTTGCCACCTGTTTCCCCAACAATTCTTGGGTAGGATTTGTAACGGGTAATGTTTTCACCTACTGTTTTCCAGATGTGCTGGAATACTCCAGTGGATCCAGTGAAGTGAATGCCTGCAAAATCAGGGTGTTTGAAAATCACATTTCCTGCAGTAGGTCCATCTACAAATACCAAGTTGATCACACCATCAGGGACACCCGCTTCCTTGAAAACTTCCATCAGCACCTGCGCCGAATAGATTTGGGTGTAGGCAGTTTTCCAAACCACGGTATTGCCCATCAAGGCTGCGGATGTAGGCAAGTTGCCGGCAATGGCGGTAAAGTTGAACGGCGTCAATGCAAATACGAAGCCCTCAAGTGGACGCTGTTCCAATCTATTCCACACACCTGCACCAGAAACTGGCGGCTGCTGGGCGTAGATTTCACACATGTACTTTACATTGAAGCGAAGGAAGTCAATGAATTCACAGGCGGCATCAATTTCTGCTTGGAAGGCATTCTTGGACTGGCCAAGCATGGTTGCCGCATTGATTTTGGCACGGTAAGGACCTGCGATTAGGTCTGCAGCTTTTAGGAAAATGGCTGCACGCTGCTCCCAAGCCATATTTTCCCAGGCTTCTTTGGCGCCCAAAGCCGCTTGAATCGCCTGCTCTACATGGGAACTGTCACCTTCGTGGAAATGTCCTAAAATATGTTGGTGGTCATGCGGAGGAGAAATGGTTCTTGTCTTTCCTGTGCGCACTTCTTCACCACCGATGTACATGGGGATGTCAATTTGTTTGCTACGAAGTGTGGCCAACATGGCTTGTAATTCCTTTCGCTCAGGACTACCTGCTGCGTATGATTTTACCGGCTCATTGACTGGAGTCGGCACATTGAAAAATCCCTTTAACATAGAATTTGTATTTGTCTGTTTGGAAAATGCGAAGATAGCGTTTCTGAAGAAATGCTGTAGTGCTTTTACTCACAAAAGCAGTTCGAGTTCTTGGAGGTGACGAATTTCGTAGGTGGCTGGGATGGGAGATTCTTTTCCTTCAGGATTGAAATACACCTGATCGATGGCCGCTCGCTGGGCTCCGAGAATGTCTGAATTGGGGTTGTCACCGATCATGAGGCAGGCCGAGGCGTCTGCTTGAAGCTGCTCTAGCGCATAGTAGAATATCCGTGGATCTGGCTTTTTATGACCTGTAGTTTCCGAGGTGACGATCAATTCGAAGTAGCCATTCAACCCTGAGGAATTCATCTTTTTTGCTTGGGATTCATTGAATCCATTGGTAATGAGATGTACGCGGTACTTTTTTTTCAAGTAGTCCAAAATCTCTTTAGAATACGGAAATAAGTGCGGTTTGGAAGAGGTGCGGTGCATGAAGTCCTCTTCGAAAGGTGCGGGGATCGCAGCAGCATTTCCTCCAGCATGGGTGAAAATCCTTGGGAAGCGTTCCTTACGCAGTCCTTGCTTGTCAATTTTACCCAGGTTGTAGTCGTCCCACAATTGGTAGTTGACCGTATGAAAGGAGGAGAAAAACTGCTCGAAAGTGGGGATGCCCAGGTCTTGCAAGGCATAGATTTGGAAGAGTTCCGAGAGAGATTCGCGTACGTTTCGGTCATAGTCCCATAATGTATGGTCTAGATCGAAAAATACATGCTGGTAGGTTTTCAAGAAAAATTAGCGTCTGTACTGGTTGTTTTCAATCTTATTGCTTGCCAGTTCTCGGTTGGATTTCAAGATTTCATAGGTTTCCTGGTCTTTGGTCAGGTTTGCATCCTTTTGAATCAACTTGAAAATCTGTTGCAGGATTTCGAGGTATTCTTCCAAGATGTAGTAAAACATCCATTGGTCTACCCTTCTGCTTCCAAGAAGGCCGGCATTCTTTAAGTAAATCAAGTGACGGCTAGTTTTTGTTTGCGTAAAGTCCAAAATAAGTTCTAGGTCTGAGATGCTCAATTCCTTATTCTGCATCAATAAATGCAGAATACGCACCCGCGGCTCTTCCGAAAGTGCTTTAAAAATTCGCAAACCATAGTTTAAACTGATATTTTTGAGTCTCATTAGTAAGTTTTAACTTCTGGAACGAGGTGAAACGAAAATAATCGCGGAAATTGGCTTTAAATTTTCAAGAAGTCCAAGATCTGCATCGCTTTGAACCCAATATTCGTGAAAATAACCCATTTATACGCGCTTATTCTGTTATCGGGATTTTTTTTCTGCAGCCAAGATCTTGTGGCTCAAGATAAGCAAGAAAAAAAAGTCATTCAACTTTCTGGTATTGTCCTCAATGCGGATAGCACCGATGCCGTTCCTGGGGTGAATATTTATGTGCCCAAGAAGGGGAGAGGAACAGTTTCTGGACGATTTGGCTATTTTTCCATGCCGGTTTTGGAAGGAGATACCATTGTATTCACCTTCATTGGATTGAAGAAGCAGAGTTTTACAGTTCCTGAAAAAATGGATAAAGATCGCATCTCCTTGATCCTGACCATGGAAGTGGATGAAATTGCCTTGGCCGAGATCGAAGTTATGCCCTATCCCACAGAGGATGAGTTTAAGCAAGCGGTGATAGCCATGTCTGTTGTGGATCCGATGTCCATCAGCCGAACTAATATGCGGCCGGAGATGCTCCTTCGTTGGGCGGAATCTATGCCGGCCTCGGGAGGGGAGAATTTCCGGGCCTTCCAGGAGGCGCAGATGCTCCAAAATCAAGACATCTACGGGCCTAGACCCTTGCGTATTTTGGACCCATTTGCTTGGTCTCAATTCATCCGATCCATCAAACGAGGCGATTTTAAAAGCAAGTAAGGCAGATAGCCCCAGTTTTTCTGCGATTATTCAATAAATCCTTTCTAAACATTTGGTCGGATTTATTTAAAAGAATATCTTTGTGCCTCATTTCAGAAAAGCAACATTAAAACTAGCAATAGCATGAAAAGCGATATTCATCCAAACTACAGAGACGTGGTATTTTACGACACCTCTAGTGAGTTTAAGTTTTTGACGAAGTCTACCATCGAAACCAGCGAAACTATCGTGTGGACAGATGGAAATACCTATCCTGTGTACAAAATCGAAGTGAGCTCTGAGTCTCACCCTTTCTACACTGGTAAGAAGATGTTGTTGGACACCGCAGGTCGTGTGGAGAAATTCAACAAGCGTTACGCCAAGAAGTAATTTCGATTTTCGTTCTTCGAAAAAGTCTCCCGGAGCAAAGATTCCGGGAGACTTTTTTATTTTTGTTCTATGAAGCACCTTCTCCTGTTTGACGATCCGGCCATCCGCGGATCTCTCCTTCCTTTTACTTTTACTCGGCCCATCGCAGACCTTCGGGTAGGGATTTTGAAAGTTTCAGAGAAATGGGAGAAATACTCCGGAGCATCCATCTCTTACTGGACGCAGGAGTACCTTCAAAAATCTTTTCCACGAGCAGCAGCGCAGGGAATAGCTATCAATGGCTCCTGGTTGCCAGACTCCAATTCCTGGCCACAAATCTGTGCTTTGAAAGAAGATGAGGCTTTGTTTTTTGGAAAAACCCTCTTGGCCACGTCTTGCGGACCACAGGAGAAAAGCTTGGCTTTTGCCTCTGAAAAGAAAATCATTCAACTGGAGCAGGATCCTGTCCTCCTTCAGAAAACTTGGCATATTTTCCAATTCAATGCGGCGGAAATACGCAAGGATTACACGCTAATCACTGCAGGCAGAAACTCCCAACCCATCCTAGATCCCCACACCCGCTGCTATGGGGAGCATCAGATTTTTATTGAGGAGGGAGTCCAAGTACGTGCTGCGGTACTCAATGCCGAAGCAGGGCCGATTTATTTGGGCAAAAATTCAGAAGTGCAGGAAGGTTCCTTGATTCGAGGGCCCTTTGCGCTTTGTGAAGGTTCGACGGTCAATATGGGGGCGAAACTTCGGGGCGATACCACCATTGGGCCTTTTTCCAAGGTGGGGGGAGAGGTGTCCAATTCTGTTATTTTGGGCTATTCCAACAAGGGGCATGATGGATTTTTGGGGAACTCTGTGATCGGGGAGTGGTGTAACTTAGGTGCAGATACCAATACTTCCAATCTTAAAAACAACTATGCGCCGGTCAAACTTTGGGATTATACCAAAGGAGGATTTGCCAATACTGGACTTCAATTTTGCGGCTTGATGATGGGTGACCACAGCAAATGCGGTATCAATACCATGTTCAATACCGGTACCGTCATTGGTGTCGGAGCCAACGTGTTTGGGGATGGCTATCCACGCAATTTCATTCCTTCCTTTGCCTGGGGCGGAGCAGCAGGCTTTTCTACTTTTACGCCTCCAAAGTTTCATGAAACAGCCGAGGCGGTGTATGCCCGAAGAGGGAAAGTATGGGGTGCTGCTGAAAAAGAAATTTTGGATAAGGTTTTTGAATTGACCAAAAGCTACAGAATTTGGGATAAAACTTCCTGACCCACCGCACCATGCAGTTTGCAGCCATACCTGGACTTCCGGAAACCAAAGAAAAGCTTCTCAACGCAGTGAAGTTGAACCACCTTGCCCATGCACTTTTGTTTCATGGGCCAGAAGGTTCGGCCAATTTGACTCTGGCCTTGGCCCTTGCGAGTTACTTGTATTGCGAGGCAAAAACAGAAACCGATTCTTGTGGTACCTGTGGCTCCTGCCAGCGCATGAATAAATTGATCCTTCCAGATTTGAATTTTGCTTTTCCAGTAGTTGCTTCTTTCAAGGAAGAAGAGGGAGATGAGGACGGAAAGGATGAGAAATCCGACCTGATGGGCAACTGGAGAAAGTTTGTCTTGGGGCAGCCTTACGGCAATGTGCACGACTTTATCTACTTCAATGGCTTTGAAAAAAAGCAGTTAAACATCACCAAAGCTGCAGCTCGAAAGATGATTCAGACGCTTTCCTTGATGTCTTTTGAGGGAGGGTACAAGATCATGTTGATCTGGGCTCCGGAATATTTACACCCCTCAGCAGCCAATGCCTTGCTCAAGATTATTGAGGAGCCACCTGCCAAAACCCTTTTTCTGCTGGTCACTTCGCAGGCTGATCAGCTGCTTACCACGATTTTATCTCGAACCCAAAAAATCCTAGTTCGTGCCTTTACGGATGAAGAAGTAAGTACCCACCTGGTAGAATCCGGCCAATGTGATGCCAAAGCAGCAGCGCAAATCGCCATGCTGGCAGATGGAAATCTACGAGCAGCCTATCGCTTGATTGATCAGGTAGAGGATCAGACGGTTCGTCAACTTCGGGACTGGTTTCGCCTTTGCGCCACTAAAAATCTAAAAGATTTATTTGCGCTCTCCGACGATTTTCACAAAGCCGATAAGGAATCCCAAAAGTCCTTGATGTTGGCAGGATTGAATGTGACGCGTGAGATTTTGTTGAAAAACCTGGATATGGATCACCTTCTTCGGACTACAGATGAGGACCGGGCCTTTATCGATAACATCAGCAAGAAGGTATTGACCGAGGAGCATGCGCTTCAACTCTACCAAACCTTCAATGCCGCCCATTACCATTTGGAACGGAATGGCAATGCGAAAATGATTTTCACCGACTTGTCTATGGAGATTCTTTTGATGATGTCCAAAAACTAGGGAGATGGAAAAGAAGGTTCTTGGGATCGCAGTTACCAAAATAGATTCGAGCGGACCTTTGATTTTGGAAGTCAATAGCTATACTGGATTGGAGAGAAGTGAAGGAACTACCAGTGTAAATGTTGCCACAGAAATCATCAAATTTATTATGGAATCTGTGGTGAAAAAAACGTCAAAACGAGAAAAACAGTGAGTCATCAACCTATAAAAATTGGAACCCGTGCGAGTAAACTTGCCCTTTGGCAAGCGTACCATGTGGCAGACTTGCTCCAAAAAGCGGGGCTGGCATCGGAAATTGTTCCAATTGATACCAAAGGGGACCAGGTTTTGGATGTTTCCATTTCAAAAATTGGTTCCAAAGGGGTTTTTACCCAAGAATTGGAAGATCAACTCCTGGATGGAAGTATTACAATAGCGGTTCACTCAGCAAAAGACATGCCCTCCAGTTTGGGGGAAGGTTTGGAGTTGATTGCTTTTTCGGCACGTGAGCAAGCCCAGGATGTGCTGCTTTCTACGAAGAAAGGAGTTTCCTTAAGGGATGCCAACTTGGTGGTGGGCACTTCTTCTACGCGAAGAATTGCGACACTCAAGCATTTTTATCCTCAAGTAAAAACTGTGGAGGTTCGAGGTAATCTTCAAACCCGAATTCGCAAGATGGAAGAAGGACACTGTGATGCCCTGCTCTTGGCTTATGCGGGGGTGCATCGAATGGGTTACGATGATTTAGTGGTGGCGAATCTGGATTTGAACCAATTTATCCCTGCGGTAGGTCAGGGATCTATCGCTATTGAGGCTTCCACGAGCCTGGACCCAAAGGTTCGTGAGGCCATCGTTGCTGCTTGCAACGATGCAGCGACTCAAGTTTGCTTGCTTGCCGAGCGTGCCTACCTCCGGGTTTTGGAAGGTGGATGCAGTATTCCAGTTTTTGCTTTGGCTACACTTGCAGACAATCAAGTCCAGCTCAAAGGAGGGATTGTGAGTTTGGATGGTCAGCAGCGCATCGTACTCGAAGCAGCTGGGGCGGTAAGTCAGGCCGTGCAGCTTGGTGAATCTTTGGCAAAGCAAGTCCTCCAAGCGGGAGGAAAAACTATTTTAGAACAAATCAAACAGTCCCCTCATTGATATGAACCAGAAAATGCGGATTTTATTCTTTTTTCTTTTGGCACTGAGTTTTTCGGCTTGCGGCAAAGACAAGGATTACCTGGTCACCATTTCTACCCGACATGGAGAGATTAAGGCCATACTTTTTGACGATACCCCCGTGCATAAGGAGAACTTTCTCGACTTAGCCGAATCGGGACGTTTTGATTCCACCCAGTTTCACCGAGTCATTCAAGGCTTCATGGTTCAAGGTGGAGATGTCTTCACTAAGGAAGGACTTCCTTACAAAAATTGGCCAACACTTCCTGCAGAGATTCGTCGCAATCATGTGCATACCAAGGGGATGCTTGCTGCTGCTCGTGAAGGGGATGATAGCAATCCTCAAAAACGAAGCAATGGCTCCCAGTTTTACATTGTACAAGGAAGGACCTACGCGGAGCAAGAGCTGACCACCGATTTTACAGCCTTGCAAAAGGCGGTATTCCAGTACATGCAATTGGAGAGTCAAAAGCAGATGAAGGAAGAGTATACGCGGCTTTATCAGGAAGGTAAAATGGATAGTTTGACACAGCTCTTGCTTTCCAAAAGAGATGATATCGCCAAAACCTTGTCCTTGAAACTCACCAAAGATTACAGTCCAGCACAAATCAAGGCCTATGCTGAACTTGGCGGGACACCGCACTTGGATTTTGAGTACACCGTCTTTGGCCAGGTTCTCCAAGGCTTAGATGTGGTCGACAAAATAGCCGCAGAAAAGACTGCTCGAGAGGTTCCATTGGAACCAGTAATCATGAAGGTTACCGTTGAAAAAATGTCCCGAAAGAAAATCGAAAAAGAATTTGGCTATGTCTATCCAGTCGTCCAATAAACCGAAAATCTTGATTACAGGAGCCAATGGCTTGCTGGGTCAGAAGCTGGTAGAGCAGCTGGTAGCACAAGGAAATTATGCCGTGATTGCTACAGGTAGAGGTGCCTGTAGACTCTCGGGTGCAGGATATACCTATCAGAGTTTGGACATCGAAAATGAGCAGGAGGTAGAGTCTGTTTTAGCACAGCTCCGTCCAGATGTATTGATTCATGGAGCAGCAATGACCCATGTGGATGACTGCGAAAAAAATCAGGAGGGCTGTTACCGTGCCAATGTGCTTGCTACTTCCTATTTGGTGCGAGCGGCAGAGAAGATTGGAAGTCATTTTATTTTTGTGTCCACGGATTTTATTTTTTCAGGAGAGGATGGACAGAATCCCTACACTGAAGAAGCACTACCTGATCCAGTCAATTACTATGGACAAACGAAGTTGGAGGGGGAAGAAGTCATCAAGCGCTCTACCTTAAAATGGGCGATTGCGCGAACGGTCTTGGTTTATGGGCTTGCCAATGATTTAAGTAGGTCAAATATCATTTTGTGGGTGAAATCCTCCTTGGAGGCTGGTAAGCAGATTCAGGTGGTGGATGACCAGGTGCGGACGCCAACTTTGGCTGAGGATTTGGCTGCGGGTTGTATTTTGATAGCAGAGCAGGGAGCTACAGGTGTATTTAACATCTCTGGATCTGAGTTGCTGACGCCTTACGATATGGCCATGCAGACTGCCGATTACTTCGGTTTAAACAAGGAGTTGATTGTTCGTACCGATTCCACTCGATTTACGCAGCCGGCGCGCAGACCGATGAAGACAGGATTTGTTATCCAAAAGGCGATAGATCAATTGGGGTTTCGTCCTAGAACCTTCATGGAAGGCATCGGTATTTTGGCAAAGCAAATTGCCATGGCCTCTTCTTGATTGTACTGCTGCCTTGGATCGTTAAATGCAGACTTTAAAAGTCGTTTTTTATTCAATCCTTTTTTGCCTCTTTTCAAGCCTGCGCAACTACTGATTTAAAAAAACGTACACTAAAGGTCTTTTTGCTTCGTTTTGGCAGAAGAATTGTATGTATGGTAGTACTTTTAATTTACAACTAAACTGAAGGACCATGAAAAAGCTAGCTTTAATCGTCTTAGTAACCCTTAGTTCACTCTCCCTGTATGCCCAAAAGAATGGGGTAGGCATCAAAGCGGGATTGAGTAGTACACAAGTAGATTTTGAAGGAGAGCAACTTGTTCCCAGCGATGCACAACTAGGATATCACCTGGGGGTATTTGCACGTTTTGGAGGGGTTGGGTTTTTTGTACAGCCGGAGGTGTTGTTTACGCAGACTACTGGAAAATTTAAGCTTGAATCACCTCCAATCAGTAGTGTTTCTTCCAAGCTATACGAAGCTAAGTTTAATCGCTTGGATGTTCCTGTAATGGCTGGATTTAGATTGCTGAAAGTAATCCGTATCATGGCCGGGCCTATTGCAAGCTTCAACATTGATTCTTCACTCAAGGATGCCGGTACCACCGTACAAAACACTGATTTCAAAAAAGCCACACTTGGCTACCAAACCGGCGTGGGGTTGGATCTTGGTAGTCTGTCCATCGAAGGAAAATATGAGGGAGGTCTAAGTAAATTTACGGAGAATGTAGGTTCCTATACCGCAGACAATCGACTCAATCAATGGGTGCTTTCTGTAGCGTTTAATTTGTTTTAATGGAATTCACCACGATCAAGTAGGAACGTTCTCCGCCTCCAATAATTCATAGCAGACTGTTTACGGACCTTCATCTTATTGAAACTGGCAGGAAGCGGATACCTATCTAGTTGACCAAACCGCCTCCCCAATTAAGTTTGTGTAACTAAAAAGCCCTTCCAAATTCGATTTTGGAAGGGCTTTTCTGTGTATGACTATTTACTTCGTTTCCATCACTAAAGGTGCTGGAGTAGCCCACTTGTGGATTGGTTTCAGATCCACTACATAGACACTTCGGCCGTGTGTACCGATTACTAGGTGATTTTCACGTTCTTGAATCACCATGTCGTAGATGGCTACATTCGGGATTTGGCCTTGGAATAGATTCCAGTTTTTCCCTGTATCCAAACTTACATACAGCCCATGGTCGGTACCCAAATACAGGATGTTGGCCATTTTAGGATCTTCAATGATGATATTCACTGACTCATTGGGAAGGTTGGAAGCGATGGACGTCCAGGTCTTGCCATAATCTTCACTTTTGTATACATAAGTGGTAAACTCATCGTATCGGTAGCCATTGAGGGTTATGTAGACCAGTCCCTCTTTGGCAGAAGAAGGTGAAATACTACTCACCCAGCGATCCTGGGGAAGCCCAGCATTGAGATTGGTCCAGCTGCCGCCATTGTTGCGCGTTACCCAGACATTGCCGTCATCCGAACCTGCATAGAGTGTTCCAAATTCAAGCGGAGATTCTTCCACTACAGTTAGGGTAGCAAAAGGCACATTTCCACTTTTTTGATTTTTGGTCAAGTCAGGAGAAATGGTCGTCCAAGTATTGCCTTGGTCTAGCGATTGGTATACGTATTGCGATCCCATGTAGACGATGTCTTGGTTGTGGTAGCTCAGCTCCGCTGGGGTTCTCCAGTTCCAACGATTCGGAGCCTTTCCGATATCGTGGCCTGGGGTGATGCGCTTGCGCTCGTTTGTCTTTTTGTTGATGCGAACATAGTTTCCAAATTGGGAACCGGTGTACACGATGTCGTTGTTGCGGGTATCAACCGCCACGACCATCCCATCACCTCCATAAAGGGACTCCCAGGGATCTTCCGGTGAGTTGGTGGATTTGCCATACCATACTCCATTGTCTTGCATGCCTCCATAGATGTTATAAGGCGTAGCATTATCTACCATGATGGAATAAAACTGGGAGATCGGCATTTGAGTATTCAAGTGATCCCAACGAGATCCTCCTCCGTAACTTCTATACAATCCACCGTCGTTGCCCAAAAGAATATGCTTGCTATCCTTAGGATTGATCCACATCGCCTGATGGTCGGAGTGAGGTCTGCCAATGGAGTCGGTACGGGAAAAATTCTTTCCTCCATCTCGTGAAACCAATAGCGGAACACCCAGAACAAAAATCTCGTTTTCGTCGCTGGTGCTGACGCGAATTTCTCCAAACCAATAGCCATAGGAATTGTACAATTGGCTGATATCTGATTCAGATACTAGGGACCAGTTTTTACCACTATCCGTGGATCGATATACTTCTGCACCTTTGATCGGAGCACCAAACATTGCTGCATTTGCATCCACCGCGCCACCTAGGTAGCTGGCAATTTGGGTGGTGGTGATTTTTCCGGTTTTTAGCTGTCGCTTTAGTTCTGCTGGGGTGTACTTGCTCGCAAACTGGTTTCTCCGTAGAAAAGACTCCAATTTTTTATCTTCTAAGGCCAGGGCCTGATCTAAGGTCATACTTGCAAAATCTTCCAACTTCAAAGGATTTTCTTCCTGCTGTGCATTGCCACGCTGTCTTGGAGCAGGAGCTGGCTTGTTTGATTTTCCTTGGTTGTCCAAAAGGGCATAGACCACTTCTGGACTGGAAAGGCTAAAGTCAAAACCAATTCTACCTACGAACTCATCTTGAGGGAAGCCATTCACGGACTTTTTCCAGGTATCGCCTCCATCTTCTGATCTCCAGATGGTTGAGCCCTTGCCATTGCCGATAAAGTCATGTGCCTGACGGAATCGCTCCCAGCTAGCTGCAAGCAGGATGTTGGGATTGGTTGGATGTACCTTGATATCAATGATGCCCGTGTTGTCGTCAATGTAGAGCACCTTTTTCCAGGTTTTGCCCCCATCTGTGGTTTTGTAGAGACCTCTTTCCTTGTTTTTGGAATACAAAGCCCCCATGGAACCTACCCATACGATATCGGGATTGGTCGGGTGAATTTGGATTTGTCCGGTGTGCTGGGAGTGAAGTAAGCCCATCATTTGCCAGCTTTTACCTCCATCGACAGATTTGTAGAGGCCTGCGCCTGCATAGGTGGATCTACTGGAGTTATTTTCTCCTGTTCCTACCCAGAGTACTTCGTTGTTGGATTTGGACAGTGCCATTGCTCCAATGCCTAGTGCTGCTTGATGGTCAAAGATTGGTGTAAAGGATTGCCCATTGTCAGTGGTTTTCCAAACCCCGCCTGAAGCTGCTGCCACATAAAAAGTGTTTGGATTTGAAGCTACTTCAATGTCAATGATTCTTCCAGACATGTTGGTAGGCCCCACGTTCTTGGCCTTGAATGAAGCCAAAGGAGAGGAAGAAAGTAAGGCGCTATGCTTGTTTATGGACTCCTGAAGAGCTTTTTCTGAGGTTGGGGGGATAGTTTGAGCACCAACTTTCAGGGATAGGAGCCCGCCAACGAGCAGGAGGGCAAGGGTTGATTTTTTCATAGTGAATTGAATAAGTACTTCAAGTTAGGAATTCAGGATGGATTCGGATGTAAAATTAGATAAACCGAATTTTTACGCGTGTAAAAGGTAATGAAAGGTAGTCCGCCCAAAAAAGGGAAGTCGAATTTCTTCAATGAAAACAGGTTTTCTTAGCCAATCAAATTTCCGGCTTCATCCCAGACTGCAACTTTACTTCGGTCTTCTGGTTTGAGGTATACGCCAGCATATTTTTCAGGATTGGACAAGCCGTGTTTAGTGAGTACCGCGGCAGGAACACCATCCCAGACGTTAGGCACGTTGCCTTGGTAGCCCATGTAATTCCATCCTTCTTGGGTGGAAAAATACCCGGAACAAGTGAGGTTGCGAAGCATGTTAAACCAGCGAACTCCTCCTAGGTAATCCTCACCGGCTTTATCTGGCCAAGCGACCAGGTCGATGATAGCTTGTACTTGAGAGGCATCCAAGTCATTGAAGACTTTTCCAAACAATTCTTGAGCTTCAAAGTCCAACCACATCAATCCACCTCGCATGGGTGTTTGAAGGCTAGGCTGATCTTTCATCATGAATTCGATGAAGTCAGGTACTCCCAAGGCAGTGGCGGCAGGAGATTGCTCGTCAGCAGGCATAATGAGATCTACCAGTGTCGTGATTTTCTTCAGTTCATCGGCTGTGAAAAACTTTTCAGCTAGAAGTTTTGCATCCCTGGCTTTTTCTTCTTCGGTACGACCCCCAGGGGTCCCAATCACTTCCCCCTTCAATTTGACTTGCTCTGGTTCGCAGCCCAGCAACAAGCCTGCCCCTAAAGAACCCGCAAAGAGTAGTTTTAAATTTTCTCTTCTATTCATGGCCTAGATGTTTTTTTGTTTCAGCTGTTCGATGATGTAATCGGAGGTTCTCCAAGACAAGGCCAAAATGGTCCAGGTTGGATTTTTGTCTGCTTGGGATACAAATGGACCTGCATCTACCACAAATAAGTTTTTGCAGCTATGCAATTGGCAGTTGGAATTGACTACAGAAGATTTTGGATCATTGCCCATACGGGTGGTCCCAACTTCGTGGATAATGCGACCTGGGGCTGCAAGCCCATACATGCTTTCAGGACCAGGTTTTGTGCCTAGGAGAGTTGCTCCTGCATTGGTCAATATCTCCTCAAAGGTGTCTTGCATGTGTTTGGCCTGTTTGATTTCCTGGTCCGTCCATTTGTAATGGAATCTCAGTACCGGAATACCATAGGCATCGACCACGTTGGGATCGATCTCGCAGTAATTGCTGTGCTGCGGAATACTTTCTCCGCGGCCAGACATGCCAAGGGTGGATCCATAGATTCGACGGATATCTTTTTTGAGGCCAACACCATAGCCTCCATTCGGGCTAGGATTGCCAAATTCATCTTTGAGGTACTTGCGAAGGCTATCCATGCCTCCTCCAGCGCCATATGCTGGCTGTCCCATCCCTCCCCAATACTCAATGTGGTAGCCACGGGCAAAGTCCAGCTGCTTGTTGTCTTTCCACCAAGGGGTGTACATGTGCATGCCACCGACACCATCTTCGTTGTAGCGATCTCGGTCGATCAGGTCGGGTAGGATTCCCATTCGATCTGCGCCAGTGGAGTCGTGGAGGTACCTGCCCAATACGCCTGAATCTGCACCGATACCATCGGGATGTGCCTTGGATTTAGAGTTCATCAGGATACGGGCAGACTCACAGGCGGAGGCGCCCAGGACCACTACTCTTGACTTCAATTTGTATTCTTTCCGATCAATCTTGGATACAAAGGATACGCCATTGGCTTTGCCTGTATCATCCGTAGTGACTTTACGAACCATGGAATAGGTGAATAAGTCTACCTTTCCTTTTTTCATGGCAGGATGGATCAAGCAAGTTCCGGAGGAAAAATCCGCATAGGCTTGGCATGCCCGGTTGCATTGATTACAGAAAAAGCAAACGCCCCGCTCCGCATTGATTGGGCGGGTAAGCATGGAAAGTCTTCCCGGTATCATTGGGATTCCTGCCTTATCAGCCCCTCTCTTGATGAAAAGTTCGTGTAATCTGGGCTTGGGAGGAGGAAGAAAAAATCCATCTGGTTCGTTGAAAATCCCTTCCTTGGAACCAAAAACACCAATCAACTTGTCGACCTTATCGTAGTAGGGTTTCAAATCCTCGTAACCTATCGGCCAGTCGTGACCCAGGCCATCGATGCTAGCGCGCTTGAAGTCATTGGGTCCAAAGCGTAGCGAAATTCTACCCCAGTGGTTTGTCCGACCACCCACCATTCGGGAGCGAAACCAGTCAAATTGGGTTCCATCCTTGCGGGTATAGGGTTCGCCATCAATTTCCCATCCCCCAATGGCTTGATCAAAATCTCCAAAGGGACGGATTTTGGTGCCAGCACCCCTTCTTGGGGATTCCCAAGGTGGCCGAAGCTGGGTCCGATCTTCTTCTTTGGCGGGATCGAAATCTCCACCGGCTTCCACCACGGCTACGGAAAGGCCTGCTTCGGAAAGAATTTTGGAGGCCATGCCTCCGCCAGCTCCCGAACCAACAATGATGACGTCGTAGCTATCTTGGGTTTCTTTGATTTGTAAGGACATAAACGGATGGGGTTGAATCGAACTAAACTAGCAATTAATGAGCAACTTAGGAAGCCGAAAGTTTAAAGGGCTTTTGAAATGAAAGGCCACAAGGTTTCCATTACGATGCGATGACCTTCTGGGGTAGGATGGATCCCATCGGGAAGGTTGAGGTCCGGATTACCGGCCACACCCTCCAGCAGAAAAGGAATCAACTCGATGTTTTTTTCCTTAGCCACTGCAGGATAAATGGCTTTAAACTCTTCTGTGTATTCCTTGCCCATGTTGGGAGGAATCTGCATGCCTGCCAGGATGATCTTGGTGTTTGGGTATTTTGCTTGCACCTTGTCGACAATTGCCAACAGGTTTTTCTTGGTTTCGGTAAGTGGAATGCCGCGCAAGCCATCATTGCCACCCAATTCAAGTACAAATAGGTAGGGCTCCTCTTCCAAAAACCAGTCCAGGCGACTTAAGCCACCGGCGGTAGTTTCCCCGCTCAATCCTCCATTGATCACGCGAAACTCTTTTTTTAAGCTATCCAATCGGTTTTGAATTCTACCTGCAAAGGATTCTTCCGGATCAATTCCGTAGCCAGCGGTGAGGCTATTTCCAAAGAATAGGATTGTTTTTTTTGTTGAAGTTTCCGCTGCTTGTTCACCAGCAACTGCCTCCTTTTTTTCGGAACTTGAACCACAGGAGCTTAGGAAAGAGATTATTCCCAAAAGGAAGACTAACGCGACTCCAATAAATTTTGATTTCATAGTAACTGGTTTAATTATCCCTTATTCAAATGAAATTTTTGTTTTTAAAACAATTGAGGAGCCATTGGTCGACCAAATGCTGCCATCTGTCGACCCTCGAGTCCTAGGATGCTGTAATTTTGTTTTCTTTGCTCGAATTCCAAAGTAATTTGTGCAATTGCCAACAAATTAGTCAAAAATAGCGTTTTCCTAATTCAACTTCTTTATCGTTCACATGTCCATTTTAGCTCTTCAAAACGTCAGTAAAACCTACCAAAGTGGCAGCCGCAAGCTCACAGTTTTGGATCAGGTCACTTTTTCTATTCAAGCTGGAGAAACCATCGCCATTGTCGGTCCATCAGGAAGTGGAAAAACAACTCTTTTGGGTTTGTGTGCAGGTCTAGATTCCAGTTCCACTGGATCCGTGGTTCTGAATGGAGAAGCATTGGAGCGCTTGAATGAAGACCAGCGTGCAGCAGTACGTAGTCGGGACGTGGGATTTATATTTCAAAATTTTCAATTGCTCCCCACACTCACCGCACTAGAGAATGTAATGGTTCCCTTAGAGTTGAAGAAAAAAAATAATGCCAAGGAAAAAGCAATGGAGTTACTCGATAAAGTAGGGTTGAAGGATCGAGCAACGCATTACCCTACCCAACTTTCAGGTGGGGAACAACAGCGTGTTTCCATTGCAAGAGCCTTTGCCAATGCACCCAAAATACTCTTCGCTGACGAGCCTACAGGCAACTTGGATACCGAAACAGGTACCATGATTGAAAATTTGATTTTTGATTTGAATAAAGAACAGGGAACTACGCTGGTGCTCGTGACGCACGACTTGGAATTGGCGGCCAAAACCCAGCGCATCATTCACATTAAGGGCGGAAAAATACAGGAGGAGACCCATGCCTGATTTTGCCTGGATTTTAAAAATGGCAGGGCGGGATTTTAGAAAAAATCTCTCCCGATTGCTGCTCTTCGTTTCCTCCATCGTTGTGGGTATTGCTGCCTTGGTAGCAATCAGCAGTTTTGGAGAAAACCTAGTCAAAGACATTGACAACCAGGCCAAGGAGCTTCTCGGCGCAGATTTGGTTTTGGAAAATAGCAAGCCTCTGGGGGAGCTAGGATTAGATTCCCTAGCTTTAGAAACCGCCTCAGAGGTCAATTTTGCATCCATGGTAGCCTTCCCCAAGCGGGATGCCAGCCGGCTGACTCAGGTGCGTGCCTTGGAAGGAAATTTCCCATTTTATGGGAAACTGGAAACGCTACCTGCTGATGGCGAGGCTAACTTTAGAAGTGGAGGCAAGAAAGCGCTGGTAGAAAAAGCGCTCATGGCCCAGTTTGATGCTCGAGTGGGGGATTCCATTAAGGTGGGCAACCTTTACTTTGAAATTGTAGGGGAACTTCAAAAGGTGCCTGGACAGACGGGCATTACAGCAAGCGTGGCTCCTGCAGTATATATTCCTTTGGGATACTTGCAAGAAACGGGATTGGTGCAGTACGGGAGCCGGGTAGAATACAATCGATATTTGCAGTTTGCTCCTGGTACTGATATTGCCAAATTGATCAAGCCTTACGAAGCCCAATGGGAACTCGATCGCATCGATGCCGATACAGTTGAAGACCGCAAGGAAAGTACCGGTCGCTCCTTTGGTAATCTCTCTAACTTTTTGAGTTTGGTGGCATTTATTGCGCTACTTCTTGGCTGTGTGGGAGTTGCTTCTGCAGTCAACGTATTTGTGAAAGAAAAGCTAGCCTCAGTGGCGGTGCTCCGCTGCTTGGGGGTGGCATCTTTGGATGTGTTGTTGATTTACCTCGTTGAAATTGTGGCCATGGGTGGCATCGGAGCCTTCATTGGCTCGGTGTTGGGGACAGTGCTTCAGTTTATCTTACCTGTTGTGTTTGCAGATTTCCTCCCTGTGGAGGTGACGGTCGGGATTTCATGGAAATCTATAGGCTTTGGCATGGTGACGGGCCTTTTGGTATCCGTGTTGTTTGCCTTATTGCCCTTGCTTAAGGTGCGTAAAGTGTCCCCAATGGCAACCTTGCGACCGGAAACTGCCGATAGCACCTTGCTAAAAGATCCTGCTCGATGGGCGGTGCTCTTGGGCATCCTGTTCTTCATTTTTGGCTTTAGTTTTTACCTCCTCACCAAGGTATCTTGGGCCTTGGGCTTCACTGCATTTGTGCTGATTGCCTTTGGCATCCTCTGGGGAGTAGGTACTGCGCTGATGTGGGCCGTACGGAAATTTTTACCGCTTTCCTTGAGTTACCCGTGGCGTCAGGCACTCTCGAATTTGTATCGACCCAATAACCAGACCATTTCCCTAATTGCAACGATAGGTCTTGGGACGGCGATGATCAGTACCTTGTTTTTCTTGCAAAACCAATTACTACAGGAAGCCAAGTTTGCCGATAAGAAGGATCAGCCCAACATGCTTTTGTTTGACATTCAGACCGCCCAGTTAGAACAAGTGAGGGGAAAAGTAACTGGACAGAAGATGCCCATTTTGCAAGAGGTGCCTATCGTCACCATGCAACTGAATACCATCAATGGCATTACTAAAAAAGCGAATGAGGAGTTGCCGGAAGAGAAGAACTACAGTCGCTGGCTGTACAATCGGGAGTTTCGGGTAACCTATCGGGACTCCTTAATTTCTTCGGAGCAATTGACCGATGGAGCCCTAATTCCCAAGGGAGCTAGAGGTGACAGCATCTTTGTTTCCTTTGAAAAAGGATTTGGTGAAGGCAATGGATTTAAGCTCGGGGATGAGGTGGAATTCAACGTGCAGGGGCGTCCGATTAAAACCTATATTGGAAGTTTCCGAGAGGTGAAATTCAACCAAGTATCTACTAATTTCTTGGTTCTCTTTCCGGAAGGGATTTTGGAGGAAGCACCTAAGTTTCACGTGATCATCACCAAGACCAGTACAGATAAACAGGCCGCTGAAATGCAAGCCGACATGGTGCGGGAGTTTCCGAATATCTCCATCATCAATTTGGGTACGATCGTAGAGACGCTTGAGGAGATTTTGGGTAAGATCAGTTTTGTGATTCAGTTTATGGCCTTTTTCTCCATTGCGACAGGGATTTTGGTATTGATCAGTTCTTTGATCATTAGTAAATACCAGCGCATGCGAGAGAGCATTTTGCTCCGTACCTTGGGAGCCAGTTCTGCCTTGGTACGGCAGATCAATACTTTGGAATACTTCTTTTTAGGGAGTTTGGCCTCCTTGTCTGGGATCTTACTTTCCTTCTTTGCGACCTTCCTGTTGGGAAAATTTGTCTTTCAGATGAACTTTAGTTTGGCCTGGAAGGAGGGATTGGTCATTTACTTGGCCATTACGGTACTGACGATTGTACTGGGTTGGTTAAATGGACGAAAGATCATCAATCAGCCACCAATGGAAATTTTGAGAGGAAATGGGTAATCGCTAACAGACCACAGTCTGCAGGCAGTCGATAGACCACGGTCCACAGTTCATTCAATTGAACTGCAAAACTTACTTGACTTAATTTCAGGTAAATGATCGGAAACCCAAAAAATAAAAAAGGCTTGCAGTATTGCAAGCCTTTGTACCCAGAGCCGGAGTCGAACCGGCACGAGTGTAACCTCATTGGTGTTTGAGACCAACGCGTCTACCAATTCCGCCATCTGGGCAAGTACTCCAACCATTCCGTTCTGAATGGGGATGCAAATATGAATACAAAAATGATTTCCTACAAACTCAAGGATGTACTTCTTGTATTTTTTTTGTGCTCCAAGCCTGAGGCTTCTCAGAAAAGAGCGTTTTAGTAAAACCCCAAACCGATTTAAACAGCTGTGAATCACGATACTGATTCAAGGCAGCTTCGCTTTCCCAATGGCTGTAAGTGATGAAAATATTTTTTTGATTCTCGTCCTGCCAGAGTTCCAAATGGCTGCAACCTGGAAAATTTCGGATTAAAACCTTGTTTGCTTCAAAATTCTCTAAGAATGCAGGTATTTCCTCTGAACGAAAAGTCATCCGGACAACACGAATCAAACTCATGCTTCAAAGTTGATGTAGACCACACTATCTCGCTTCAGTCCCAGCAGGTTGCCCCCATGACCGTGGTTGATACCGATTTCCAAAACGTCCAAACTATTAAAAAACAAATAGGGCTCTCCTGCTTCGACTTGGTCGTATCCTGTTTGCAATTGGTGCAGGGTTTCTCTTCCAAATTGCACAGTGAATTTTCCTGGATTTAACTTTTCAAATACCGCTCTGCTGATGTTGGTGATCAAGTTGCCATAGCGATCTACGCGTACCACGTGTCCGATAATCTGTTCCCGAGTGGCCTTCGCCTGTCTAGGCATTAATTTTTTAAATTGGGAAGATGGACCACCAAAATCATGAATAGCTGCCCCAGAAGCAACTTTTGCTGCTATTGGTCCTAAAATATCTCGGGTTGGAAAGGTGGAGTCCTTCACATGAATGTCTGCAAACTGAACGATAATCCCAGGATCATAGTCTGCCAGCAGGCTGAAAATCCCATTGTTGGGACCGATAAAAATATGATCCTCCAACTTGATTCCGATATATCCTGCCGTCGCCGCTCCCGTGGTATTGATTCCCACCAAATGCACGGTACCCTTTGGGAATTCACGGAAAGTAGCACGCAAAATAAAGGCTGCATGTTCCAAATCAAATGCAGCTACACTATGCGAGATATCCACGATTTGAAGCTGAGGATTGATGGAAAGCATCTTGGCTTTGACTGCCGGTACGTAGTAGTCAGCGTCCCCGAAATCAGATAGGAATGTCACCAAGGCCATAGAAGCAAGTAAAGTAAAATTTTGTAGTTTTGTTTGTTGGGGAGTGAACAAAAATAGACATTTTATTCTTTCACCTTCACGGTGTACCTAATCAAAACAAAACTTTGGTCGAAAAAGTAATTACCCTTGAGCATGTTCCCTTGGCTGAGTTTTTTGGCCCTGCCAATGAAAACATCCGCCAAATCGCGCAGGCATTCCCTCAGTGTAAAGTAATTTCTCGAGGAAATGAAATCCGAATTCAAGGAAGTCCTCCTGAAATTTTGCGGATCAATGACTTGATCAACATGCTTTTGGAACATTTTGAACGCTTTGGGCACCTCAGCCCAGAGCATGTCAAAGATTTTTTGGCTATAGAAGGAGGACCCTTTGAGGAAGCAAACAAGGATCAGGTAATTGTCTTTGGAAATAAGGGTCTGGTCATCAAGCCAAAGTCGGCCAACCAGCGTAAGCTCGTGGAAGCAGCCTTCAAAAACGATTTGGTGTTTGCTTTAGGCCCCGCCGGTACAGGCAAAACTTACATTGCAGTAGCCCTCGCCGTACGCGCTTTGAAGAATAGGGAAGTGAAACGCATCATAATTACACGACCAGCTGTTGAGGCAGGAGAAAATCTAGGTTTTCTTCCTGGAGATTTGCAAGAGAAACTCGATCCCTACTTGCGGCCCATCTACGATGCGCTTCAAGACATGATTCCCCCAGAGAAGTTGAAGTATTACCAAGAAACGCGTGCCATTGAAATCGCTCCACTCGCCTACATGCGGGGAAGGACGCTTCATGATGCCTTTGTGCTTTTAGATGAGGCGCAGAATACCACGGCCGAACAAATAAAGATGTTTTTGACCCGTATGGGCCCCAACTCTAAGGTGATCATTACCGGAGACCAAACGCAGGTAGACTTACCGATCCGTCAGAAATCAGGACTTTCAGAAGCCTTACGCGTGCTGAATGATGTTAAGGGAATAGGTGTGGTTCGCTTGAGTGGGAGCGATGTGATTCGTCACAAATTGGTCAAAGCGATCATTGCCGCTTATGAGAAAAGTGAGGAGGAAAAAGAAAAACTAAGACACGATGGCAACGGTAAATAAAATAACGACTAAAGAAGGACTTCAAGATGCCTTTGGAATTCGAGAATTGGTATTTGTAGTTGAGCAGGAGGTGGATGCTGCGGAAGAATACGATGAGTTTGAAGAAAGCTCGGTTCATTTTTTAGCAAAACTAGATGGAGCTCCTGTAGGCACAGCCCGTTGGAGATTTACCGCAAATGGAGTAAAAATGGAGCGATTTGCAGTACTAAAGGAAGCTAGAGGACAGGGCGTGGGCCAAGCTTTGGTGGCTGCAGTATTAGCAGACATCGAGCTTCATCCGGATGCAAAAGGAAAAAAGAGATACCTACATGCCCAAATTCATGCCATGCCGCTGTATGCCAAGTTTGGGTTCCAAGCCGTTGGGGATCAGTTTGAAGAGTGTGCCATCTTGCATTACAAAATGGAATTGATCTAGAACGCACTTTTTTTCGAATACGCGTAAAGCAATTTTTCAAAGGTATGGATTTTTAGAATTTTTTGCCTTTCCCTATTAAAACCTAAAAGGTAACCAGGCCTTCTTTTATTTTTTAGCCACTTATTTTTTCGACATGACCTTTGCCGATTTTCCTTTTTTAAGGTACCTCTTCTTTTTTACGTTGGGAATGTTGCTTTCCACTGCTCTTCCCCTTGCTCATCCCCAAATACTCCTTGGGATACTTGCTGTCCTTTGGATTTTTTACACGGTTCTCGTCAACAGACCTTCCTTTTCGAGTTCCTTCCCACCTTCTAGCGTGGCCTATTTACTGTTGATGGGATTGGGCACTTTTGTTTCGCTTCAGGCAACTCAAACTGCCCGAGAAAGAGAAGTCTCTTGGGAAGAGGGATCAGGTTACCTTGCAGAAGTGCAGCGATACGATCTCCCAAAGGCGAATTCTTCGGAAAATTTACTCGCTGTAATTGGGGTAAAAGAAGAACAAGAATGGCGTTCGCGCAAGGCATTGGTTTTGGTGTACCACCAACTCGACAAGCCGCTTGTACCTGGGCAGGTAATTTGGGTACCCAAAAACCCAGAGTCCCTAGCTCCCCCCACCTTTCCAAATGAATTTGATTACAAGGGATACCTGGCATCCAAAGGAATTCATTTCCGGCAGTTTCTTGGTAAAAATGTGCTTGTACTTCCCATGCCCCAGACCTTTCAATTCAAATTTGTGCTGGAGCACCTGCGCCATTACTTTGCAAAAGTCATCGAGCGCTATGTAATTCGGCCCGAATCCAAGCAAATTGCCTTGGCGCTACTCCTGGGCCAAAAGGAATCCCTGGGGAAGGAGGTAAAGCAAGCCTATTCGGCCACCGGAACGCAACACATTCTGGCTGTTTCGGGACTCCATGTGGGGATTATCTATTCCATCTTGCTGCTTCCCTTGACCTACTTTAAGCAAGAGGGGCATGTCCTAAGAAAAAGTTACCTGATTCTGGTCATGGGGTTGATTTGGATCTACGCCCTGATGACAGGATTTTCTCCCTCTGTGGTACGTGCCGTGGTCATGTTTTCCCTTGTGACGCTGGGACAGATGCGGAAAAGAAAACCTTCGATTTGGAATATCCTATCATTTTCTGCCTTACTGCTCCTTGTTCTGGATCCGGGAGTGCGAACAGATCTGGGGTTCCAACTTTCCTATTTGGCAGTAGCTGGCATTGTAGGATTGCAACCGCTTATTTTACAGGTCTGGTCTCCACCCAATCGGGTCTTGGACTATTTCTGGCAAATGGCTGCCGTTACTTTAGCTGCCCAGCTGATTACTAGCCCCTTGACGATCCATTACTTCCATACCTTTCCCAGCTATTTTTTACTAGCCAATTTGCTGATTGTTCCGCTTTCCTACCTCATTCTTTGCGTGGGTGTTCCTTTTCTATTGCTGGCTTGGATTCCTTTTTTTGGGCGGGTGCTCGGTGCAATTGTCGATTTTTTACTGCTTCTCCAAAACGAAGTTACCTACCTGATCCAGGACTTGCCCGCTGCCTTGTGGCAGGGGATTCACCTGTCTTTCGCAGGCATGCTGGCGATCTGGGGATTGCTTTGGGTCTGGGGAAACTGGGAGTTGGGCAATCGAAAAAGGCTGGCAGGCCTTGGAATGGGGCTTTGTTTGGTATGGGCTGCTGCCAATCTCTGGGAGGAGATTCAGCGACCGGCACAGGAGCTCTACCTTTTCACCAAGGAGGGGCAGCATATCCTGGACCTCAAACTTGGAGACCATCACCTGTCTTGGAATCAGAATTTTCCGACAGAGCAGCTCTCGTTTTCCATCCAGCCCAACCGGCTGGCAGGCCAACGAAATCCAGTTCCAATCCCCTTAAAAGGACTGGTAGGAGAGGACTCAATCTGGTTTCCCGGCATTGATTTAGCATTTTTTCCTTCCCGAAATCTGCTGGTATGGGGAGCACTTATCCCCAAATATCAAGAGCAATTTGGAGCACCTCCTGCTTCAAATCTTCCCCAAAAAGATTCTCTTTCCAGTTATTCCGCTGGTTATCGGGTGGTTTTCTAACTCCAGCTTATTCCTCAGGTTCCTTCTTTGGATTCATTTATGAATTGGGTGACGTGGGGAAACTTGGATTTTTAGTAATTTCAAAGATTCATGGCAGCGATAACAGATCGGTTGGTATCCCTACTCAAGGAGGTCTTTGGGTGGAAGGAATTTCGTCCCGTGCAGAAGCAGGTCGTCGAAGCGGTCTACCAAGGAGTAGATACACTTGCGATTTTGCCTACTGGCGGTGGGAAAAGCCTGTGTTACCAGGTCCCTGGCTTAGCTAAGGACGGAATCTGCCTCGTCATCTCTCCACTAGTGGCTCTGATGAAGGACCAGGTGGATTACCTGAGAGCCCGTGGGGTCAAAGCAGTTGCGCTTCACGCTGGCATGAGTGCCCGAGAGATCGATACGGTATTGGATAATTGCATCCGAGGAGGTGTCAAGTTTTTATACCTCTCCCCAGAACGCTTGAAATCCGAACTCTTTGTGGAGCGATTCAAGCAAATGGACCTCAATTTGATTGCTGTGGATGAGGCACATTGCATCTCTCAGTGGGGCTATGATTTTAGACCCGCCTACTTGGAAATTGCGACCATTCGTGCCCACCATCCCAAAGTCAATGTCCTGGCCTTGACCGCTTCTGCTACGCCTGAAGTGGAGCAGGATATTCGCGAAAAACTTCAGCTGAAGCAACCTGCGACCTTTCACCAAAGTTTTGCCCGCAAGAATCTCAGTTACAGCGTCCGCTTGGTGGAAAACAAATTGGAGAAAGGACTGGAAATTTTAAAACGTATCCCGGGCTCGGCCATCTGGTATGTACGTACCCGTCAAGCCACTCAGCAACTGGCCAAGCAACTCCAGCAACTAGGCTTCTCTGCTGCAGCCTACCATGCCGGCCTACCTGCTACGGATCGATCGGCCAAGCAGGAGGCCTGGAAAGCCAATCAAGTGCGGATCATGGTGAGCACCAATGCCTTTGGGATGGGAATCGATAAGCCAGATGTACGGGTGGTGCTTCATTCAGATCTGCCCGAAAATTTAGAAAGTTATTACCAGGAAGCAGGAAGGGCAGGTAGAGATGGACAAAAAGCCTATGCGGTGCTTCTCACCAATGAGCAGGATTTTGAGCAGCTCCTAGACCGAGCGGTTCTTGTCTATCCCCCAATAGAGTTTCTTCGAAGGGTGTACCAGTGTCTCGCCAACTATTTTCAATTGGCCATCGGAACCCAGTCTTTGCGAAGCTATGATTTTGAACTTTCCGATTTTTCCAACACCTACCAGCTCCCGGTACTGGAAACCTTTTATGCTCTCAAGGTACTGGAAGAGGAGGGGCTGCTCGCGCTCAACGAAAGTTTTTTTGCGCCTTCACGCGCACATTTCTTAGTCAACCCACAACTTTTGTACGAGGTTCAAATCCAACATGCCAAGTTGGATCCCGTCATCAAAATTCTCCTTCGAACTTATGGAGGGAATCTTTTTTCAGAGTACTTCAACATTCAGGAAGCCAAGCTTGCCAAAGCAGCAGGACTTACGGAAGCAGAATTGACTAAGGCCTTAGTGCAACTCGCCAAGATGGAGGTGCTGGATTACGAACCGAGAAAGGACCGGCCGCAACTTACTTTTCTTACCGAACGCTACGATGCGGCTACCCTTCCGCTGAATTTCAAGCGAATCACTTTGAGGCGTGAACTTACCTTGCATAAGGCTACGCAAATGGTAGCCTATGCCCATCAAACACGTATTTGCCGCACTCAATTTATCCAAACCTACTTTGGAGAATCTTGTGATGAAAATTGTGGGGCTTGCGACCACTGTCTTGAACAAAAAAAGACAAACCTTCCGCAAGAGGCGGAAAACAAGTTTAAAGCCAAAGTTTTACAAACTTTAGCACAGGCTGCGGCGTTAAGCGAGGAGGAGCTTTTTGTAGAGCTCCAGAAACCAGCCTCTGCTGCACATCTGAAATGCCTACGCCAGTTGGTGGAGGAAGGAAAGGTGGTTCGAGGAGAGGAAGGAAAATATAAATTAAACGTTGATGCCTGATTTCTTTGATGACTTATTGAAAAAAATCTTTCCACCGCGGACGAGCAATCAAGCCTTGTCGGTAAAGGAGAATTTTTCAGTAAAAGAAAAGGAACTTCAAGACCTAGAAACATGGGATCGATCCGAAGATTCCAAGGCGCTATACGACTTGGTTTATCGAAACTACCATTACAAGCGAGCACAAATCAACGAAAGTCCCGAGGTTCATGTGTTTTCTTCAGTCTATGCCAATGGCTTTGCCCTCAGCTATGGTCCGCCCCTCGATTTGAATTCTTTTTCCCTACTTTTCTTGGGATTAAGTAGACGGATTATAGCTTTGGGTTACGAACAAGTCAGTTTGGATCGGAAGCTGGAAGAGGTCAATGATCAGGTAAAGGAAACGGAGAAATTTTACTTCAAACCCCCACTTCAGCTTCCTCAAGAAGGCGAATTGATCAGCCAATTGTATGGCAACATTTCCCTAGAAAAAATCCGGATCAACCAGCAGCCGAGTTATTTCAAACTACTTGCTTCCGTGTATTCTGACCGACTGTATTACGACGCTAAACCTTTTGATGAATTGATGGATCGGTTATTTAAAAGACCCAAACATGGATAGAATTACCTTACAAACTCAATTGAGTGCTTACCGCAGCCCTTACGAAGAGGAACACCAATTTGTGCCCGATTTTCTATCCCTAACGGAAGACCCATTGGCCTATTCCAGAGAACGAACTGCTGGGCATTTTACCGCTTCTGCTTGGATCGTCAATAAGGAAAGGACCCATACCCTACTCACACTTCACCGAAAGCTCGGCAGATGGCTTCAGCTTGGAGGTCATGCCGATGGGAATGAAAATCTCCTAGAAGTAGCGATGCAGGAGGCTCGAGAAGAAAGCGGACTGACTACCCTACAATTTGTAGACACCCATATTTTTGATTTGGACAAACACATCATTCCGGAGCGGCCTCATGTGGCAGAACATTTTCATTTCGATGTTCGCTACTTGATTGAAGCCGATCTCCAAGAGCCCTTGGT
>JACCEC012585369.1_pt1 | contig 33299 bp, 29 predicted proteins | sample 7450121 | NCBI WGS metagenome assembly JACCEC01 (sample SAMN15323455, study PRJNA562643) | freshwater metagenome | isolation source: river surface water | place: USA:Blue River Watershed | collected 2017-08-18 | reverse complement strand
GGTTTGGAGACATAAGCTGTAGGTAGTCAACAATAACAAAGTCAGGCTTGTACTGATCAATTTTTCCACGTAGCACAGACGGTGTAATATCTCCACCAGTATCATTAGAGATAATATGAAATTCTGGCTTGCCTTGAAGTGCCTTCTGGTGCCACATCTTTAGGTCATCAATCTCAATTTGTCCAGCAGAAAGCTTTCGGTGTGACCAAAGACCTTCCCCCATGATTGCAAATACACGGTTACGAACTTCTGTCTCACTCATTTCAAGCGATACAATCATTGGTGACTTGCCTTGCTTCCATGCCTGTACCGCAAAATATAGCGATAGCCATGACTTACCAATACCTGGATACGCAAGCATTACACCTAGCTGTCCTGGCATAATTCCTGCTGGAAGATAGTTGTCAAATCCTGGCAAACCAGTCTTAATACCAGCCAAGCCTAGCTCTGCCTGCTTCTTCACATTCTCGTAGTATGCAATTGCAGACTCAAGATCTGTGGCATCAATATCACGGATTGCTGCAGTATTCTTTCTTAGCTCAGATGTTTTTGAGATTAGTAGCTCAAGAGCATCTAGCCCTTTGTCTGCCTGAACCTCTGCAGCAGCAGTTCTAATGATATCCTTTAGGCTATCAGTCATAAACTCTGCCTGCAACTCTTCTAGATGGTGCTTTGTTGCACCTACCCCAGACTCAGGCTGAAAGTCACGGAACTTCTCTACAACCAATGATTGTGGAGGAGTGGATCCATTCTGCTCAAAGTATAACCTAATAAAGTTCCAGATATCCTTATGGGTCTTGAGAATGTTGTCAACGTTTGCCTGTAGCAATACGTGAATCTGCTTATCTTGCAAAACAGCAGAGATTAGTTTGGATTCTGAATTACTCACTTAGCCACCTCTTTGCCATTTCTCTTCTCTTTGCCCTTTCTTTAATATCTTCTTGTAGTTGTGCTTTTTTATCAATTATATCTTGTGCGTAGTTGGCAAAGTATTTCCAACTTGGATTCTGTGCAACATCAAAATAGTGTGCCAGAAGATCATAGCATTCTGATATGCCATATGATTCAATTAAAGCGTCTGCAGCCCATTGCTCAACGTTGATGTTGATCTGTGGCTTCTGCTCGTATCTCTGAGTGTAAAGCTTTGAGTAGCGACTAAGCAAAGCCATACGGTCTTTGCGTTCTGCCATTATTCTACTTCTGACTTAGCTTCTGTAATCTTTTCGGCAAGCTTGGTCTCTACAAAAGAGTAGACACGATCAAATGCCTCATTGATGCTTTCGCTCTCACGCTTATTATCAATTACGTTTAGGTCAATCCTTAGTGACTGGAAGTTGCCTAGATTTAGAGTGTAACCAAGAGTTACACCAACTTTAGTGTTTTCGTTTTCCATACCCGTTTTCCTTACTATATAGATTCAGACCACACTGGAATGAATCTGCCATCTTCTGTTTTGGTATATGTAAGTATACCATCTCCCATACGCCTTGTCAACTCCTGGCGTGTTGGGGTAATATTATTCGTTATTAACTTATCTTTTCGTGGACCACCAATGTGGTATGAAGCTAGTATATCACGAAGTTCAAAAACTTGCGACTCAGAGTAGTAACTCCTTACCTGCCAGCCAGTTGCTCCGCCCTTCTGAGAGCCAGTAGCAGGTGGAACAACTCCACGTCTTACTAATGATGGCATATACTTTTTATGACGATTAACTAAACTAGCAGTCTCACCAACAGTAAATGCACGTTCACGATTTTTCTTAAAATCACTAATAAGACAGCTTTCAATTCTATCCTGTGTAATGTTATAAACAGACATTATGCCATTAGATCTATTTAGATGATGGACTCTAACCAAGTCACCATTCAAAAAGTAGACCTTTTTGCTTCCAGGTATAATGGGTGCATTGTTGTACTCTTCACGACACATTGCCCCAAGGCGATGCTGTTTCTTTGTCATTTTATATTCTAGTTCGGTATGCCGATAATAATTAGATTGAGTCCAACAGTTAGGTTTCCACTGCCAGAAAATGTGACAGTTCCGCTAACAAGGTTCTGACCAACAGACTTGATCATGACGCTAACACCTGTTCCTGCATCTGCACCAGAGACGCTGATTGGTGTTGCAGTTACAACTGGAGGATACTTAAAGTATGATGGGAATGAGTAGTCCCACTTGACAGCAGTTCCTGCTGCAACGTTTCCACTAGACACCTCAACGTAGCCCCCAATAAAAGCAGCCTCTGACGTTTTCACGGTTTGGACTCCAGCTGATGGCGTGTTGATGCTTGTAAGCTTCATTGTTGGGGATGTTGAAATATTGCTTGCCAAAGTGTTAATGGCATTAGCCAATTCTAGTAAATAGGTAGCATCAATTGGCTGACCTGCACTTGGTGTTCTAACAATGTTTGCCATAATATCTCCTAAACTATTATACCACTACAGACTGACATTACCCTCAAAAACCTTGAGGACTGCAGATGGTTTCTTTTGTGTTGATGCTGCCTGAACCAAGACATACGCTATCGTGCTGCCAGATTGAGGGATTATCGAATAATTGTGAGCAGTAGTTCTTCCATGGTGTTGATACGTAGCAGATTCCTGGTACTTAACAAATACATCATATTGGGTAAGGTTGTTAGAGTTTTCCCAAATAACGTCAATTACACCGCCATTTAGTCTTACGACTCCATTAACAAGAGCTACAGCTTTTGCTGGAATAGAGTAAATGTTTGACCAATCTGATGGTTTTGTTTTATCCAGGACAACTCTATATCTAACTAGATACTTATTCTCAGAGTTAACTAGTGGAAGAGACTGCTTCTCTACCTTATTTTTTCTGTTTGCCATTATATATCTATGCCAAACCTAAACTCTATATAGTTTGTAGTGTTCTCAAGCTTTTTCACTGTTGTTCCCCCATCTGTTTTAATTACAGAGTATCCAGAAAGACCATACAGTGGATTGATTGTCTGAGTATTTTCAAGTCTCAAGGCATCTAGACAAATATAGAATAGATCAGTTACGTTGGAGTCTACATCTTTTGCTGATGCAAAAACCTTAATATTCGTTACCTGGCTCCAAGAAAAGTTTTGCGTTGTTACAAGATCACTAATTTTCTTTGAAACCACAAAGTATCTGTTATTAGAAAAGTTAACATCTGCAGAAGACAAGTGAACCTCTAGCTTGGCTGAGTCAGATGTAGTTGAGTCTGAAATAGCAAATTCAACAACGATGTTCACTTCTGATGGGTTTTCCTCTACGCTTCCTCGCTTGTTTATTACTGAGAAAGCAAGCCTAATCTCATCAGATGGTGAGTTCTTATCAAAGTTTAGCTTAACATTGTTTAGGTGAATATGATCGCCAGAGTTATAGACTACCCTGCCTGTTGTAGAATTATATGAAAGATTTGTAGTATTTCCACGAATTGCAATGATGTTATTTAGGTATCTGCAAGTCTCATATCTTCTAATTCTATTTTCATTTGCAAATAAGGTATTGTCTGCGTTTGTATGCAAAACCTTACAGTCCTTGCTCACGCCATTAACAAAGTATGTGCCCTCAAGAACGTTTGCCTGATTTGGATCAAGTGGTGTATAGATTACTGGGATTGGCTCAATGCTAGTGCCATGGTATTGCCAGTTCTCATTCTGAGAAAATGAGTAAATAGTTCTACTGTCATATGAGCCTGCATCTGGATTTGACTGTGCTGAGAATACTCCAACCTCAGTAATCTCATATCTTTCTTCTGTTGGCAGTTCTGCAGTTAGTACAATGTCAGTATAGTATGTCTTTGCTGTGCCCCCAGAAATGTAAGTACCAGTAACAGAGTTTTTAATTGAAAAGCTTGTTGGCGAAGAATCAATAATAATCGCATCAGAGATATTAAATTGTGATGGATTTACACTGGATATTGTGACACGATCTCCAGTCACAAAATTATTAGTTGATGTGGTGTATGTCACAATACCGTCTGCAATTGAAACCCCAGTAATAGAGGCTGACCCTGACTCTTCTGTGACATATCCTCTTGAGGTTATTGGTACACGAAACATCTCAAAATCTAAAGATTGCTTTAGTCTTTGTTCTGCTATTTCAGCCTGAGACACAGATGACTGACTAGTGTATGGCATGGGACCACAGCCAACGGCAATGTGAGAAGCATATGACGCTGCCTGTCCTATCATATACTTTGTAATTAGCTGCTGGCCTTTATTGGTTATCATGGTTTTTACCTCAATATATTATATCATTAGTATCTGCTGACTGGAACTCAATCTCTATTTGATATGAATTGTCTAGATTTGCAAGCTCTACTATAAGATTGCCATCAGTGTCTAGATATACTGGACTATTAAATCCAGATGGGTCAGCTGTTGTTTCTGGAACAAAGGTATACCTGCTTAGTGGGTATTTTTTAAATACTTGCTCGGATGTACTTTGCAATGCAATTAAGTTGGCTCCACCATATATGGTTTCTATTTTAGCCAAATTTGATATTTGTTGATACTTAATGTCTATTCCACTAACAAGGTCATGTCTTGCTAGATTAAGAATTTCTGTACCGCCAATATCTTCAAAAAGAAGATCAGTCATAACTTCTGTTGGGAATGCTTCTTCTTGTAGAATTATTAAATCTGGCGTTGCTGGCTTATATGTTTTTGGAGTTTCACTTTCTCCAGTTACGCCTGATTCTGGTGCATCTGGAGTAGCACCAACTCCAACATCTTCCTGGCCTGCATCATCAACATTTGTATCTGGATTAGCATTTGAGGTGGTTCCAGAAGTATTTGGCTTAGGTTTTGGCTTAGGCTTTGGTTTAGGTTTTGGCTTGGGTTTTGGGTCTGGCTTCTTCTTGTTGTCTGTAGGCTTAGTTGTTTTTATATTTAAAATCTTTTTTTCTGCATCAGTTAGCTTTTGCCCACTAGTCAATTTTTTAAGTGCAGCATCAGCAGCCTTGGCCTTGGCAAGTTCAGCTGCTTTTGCAGTATTTGCTATTCTTTCTGGCCTATCTGGAGAAGGTTGTTTGGGTGGCTGCAACATTTTTGGAACGGTATTCGTCGTTTTTGTCTTATTCAAAAATGGAATACTTGGAAGACCTTTTGCTACTGGAACTGGCTTTGAGCCTGGACTTGGACTTGGTGTTGGTGTCTGCCTTGCTTTTCCTGCCATTAGATTACCTCACTAACATATACAATTGATGATGGTCCAGTAGATTCGACTGAGTACTCTATGCTGTAGACCACAAACTTTTTGTCTCTACTTACTAGCTGATCAGTTCCATCATTATCTGTCCAGAATATCTGAACAATGTCTCCTAGCTGAAGGACTGAACCTGCAAAGACGGACATACCAATAGCCTTTCTTGGCTTGATGGTTTTTGAAATTACCCAGCCCATAAGATCTCGTGCAGCATCTTCTGTCTGAATATATTTTGCATCAATTGAAAACTCGTTAGTGCCATATGTGGCACGGCTTGCTCTAATGTCAAAGTATTCCTTTTCTGCTTTAAAAGGTGAGTTTGTAGCTGTAATTACATAGTCAACATTAGACAAGTCACTGTTGTGCTTGTAGTAATCATCAAGCGTTAACTTCCTGTCTGAGTTCTGCGTAAAGGTTACGCCCTGAATTCTTAAATAATTTCCTGTTGTTTCATCAAGGCTAATTACAGTATCTGTATGATTAAACACAAGGAATTCTGCACCATATGCATTTGGCATAAACCCAGAAACTGTATACCCCTTAACCTTGTTAAAGGTTGGAGAAATCTTTGCACTTAGTGCTGGATAGGCCTTGTCAAACTTAATATTAAAGTATGCTGCCTCTCTCATAATTGTACCAAACTCTTCAAAATACATGTCGTAGCCTGGACCCTGCTGACCATTTATATCAGACAGATATGTCTTCTGTACAGCACCACTCAGTGCGTACTTTCTTGTTGCCTCTGACACGTCAACTGAGCTATCTCCAAATACAGAATTTATTGGTGTAGATAGGCTGCCAGTAGCATCTACAGAATACTTCTTAGAAAGAGCGTAAATGTTTTCAAACATTACTCTTGATGTGCCCCTAATAAATGGAGCAATTCCCTGGTATGCTGGAAGTGGGTCTGTGTCATCAACAATGGCTACACACTTGTTATTAATGTATAGATAGAATCTTCTAGTTGAACGTTTGTCAACTTCCTCATACTCTACAGATAGGTCATAAACTGTTGGGTTATCCTGAGTATTCATTCTTGACTGCCCAGCAAAATTTCCAGAGTCTACTATGATATTTGCGATTCCAGACCATAGTCGAACTGGAACAGCATTACCACTAGAGTCTGACTTAATTTTGTAAAAAACAACATTGTTAAGGACAATATCTTCTTCGCCAGAAGCATTTTCACCAGTCAGTGCCATTACCTCAAAGTAATATCCGTTATTTGTGGCTGAGTTTAGCAATACTGCTAGACCACCAGAAGCTCCACCAATCTTTCCATCCTGGTAGTATCCCATAGAACCTGTTGGTGTTTGAACCTTATTTGTTCCATTTTCAGACCTACCAATAATTCTTAGTCTAGTTCCAAAGTGAGAGTATGGACGACCAAGTTGTTTTGGTGCATAGCTTATGTGGTCTACTGCCTTTACATCGGTTGTGAATGTTGGACCATCAAACACTAGTGCTGAAGACTGAACAGTTCCAACTTCTGTAATTTTTAGCTGATTAATTTGTGCATCAGTCTTGTAGTTACCACTAAGTGAGTTTCTGATTATTCCACTTCTGCTAGCATTGGCAACTGTAGAATTAGCTAAACCTGCAGCAGAGACTGTCAACGACTTGCTTTTTTCTTGTGCAGTTTTTTCATCAAAAGATAGTAAATCTGAAAACGACATCTTACATCCACGAGTTGGATTTGATCCATCTGAATTTGTCCACAGAGAAGATAACCCTGCCTCGTGCTCTACTATTGGGGTTCCAAATTGACCACGACCATGCTTATTTACAGCACCATCTTTAAATCTAGTTACGCCATTAACTATTTCATACTTTGGCTCACAGTATATTCTTACTCTTCCAGTTGGAAACATTGTTCCACCAAACTTTACAGACTGGAAGTAATTTGAGTATTCCTGTGTACTCTGAATCCAAACTGGTGCTGCCTGTCCAGAAATGCTATACTCTACAGCGTCAAATCTTATGATTTCTCCATTAGCAAAAAAGTATCCATTGTATCTTGTTATAAAGTAAACGCCCTCACCAAAGTCCATGATATTGTTTAATATGACACCATTAGAAACTGTTGGCACAGTTGCAGGTATCTTGGAATTCAGTGGTATGGCAGCTAGAGAATATGCTGACTGGCTAGTTAGCTGTCCATTTTGAGACTTAGTGTTCAAGGAACCAGATGCCTCCCATAACAATGCTGGCTTATATATCCATGTCTTATTTCTATCAATCATCGATGACTGCTTAATTGAGCCATATGATCTTTGAATATATTTTTCCTGAAAGTTTATTGTTCCACTATTGAACACCTTAGTTTCTTGCATAGATATGTCTTGAATGTTTGCATCTATAACATCAGTATTTTCTCCACTAAGAATCATATCTGTTTCTCTTGGCAGTGTTGACTCTGGGAGCATGTACCCCTTCGACATAACGATAAGGTTGTTTTCTTCATCAAAGAACATCGCAGCCTGAGCAGATACTGCTATATCCTGCAATACTTGCATGACAGACTGTTCGCTACTAGTATAGAAGTATGGGATGATAAGATCCTTTTCATCTGCCATTCTTAAGAATTTGTAGTTAGAAAAACCAATAGAGTCAAGCAAAGTGGAGACAGCTACGCTCATAGAAACGTCTACCATAAATAGTTCTGGTGCCATCGACTGTTCTAGCCAAAATGTTAGGTCTCTTAGCTCTATAGATAGTTCTCTAGTTGCTGCTGATAGAGATGGTCTATTTGCAGAATACAAAGTTTTGATTGGAACAAGATACTTGTTGCCATCATTATCTGTAATGTTTTCATAAATCATAAACTTAATAATCTGATCAAGGTACTTAGCTATTACACTAGTTTTATTATTCTCATTAAATACTTCATTATAGTCAAAAAGATTGATGCTACCGACTGATGCCAAAAGCTGTCCAACTGGCATACCAGCATTTCCCAAATCAGACATGCTTTTTGTAACATTAAGCGATGCTGTCATTGCAGTAAAGTCTAATACTAATCTTGGTGACATTTCAATTAGATCAAAAGAAGTATTTGGTGTATTCATCTGATCAATCACAACACGTATACCACGAATATGCTGGTACTTTGAATAATTCTTTTTACCAGATAGCTGATCAACAAAGTAGTCAGCAGGCTCAGTTATGTCAATTGTATTTCTAAAATCTAGAACCTCTGTATCAGATAGTGACCAACCATATCTAGCTGCAAACGACTTATATCCAGTTGAAGTATATACATAGAATGTTCCAGCTTCTGATGATGATGTCTTGACTAGATATGCAGAGCCTACCCCTGGATTTATCGGAAGCATCTGCTCAGATCCGAAAGCTCTCTTATAGTTGAATATTGATGAGTACTCTGTTGGGATTATTGCTCCATAGTAGACTTCTACGTAGCCATCAGAGCCAATGATTGGCGACCCATTAGCTCTTGTATCAGTAGGCAAAAAAGATACTGCATCAACCCAAGTATCGTTCTCGTCTAGATACTGGATTCTCCACTTATTTGGTGTCTTGCTATTTTCCTGTCCATAAAATGGATCTGCTAGTGTTGTTCCAGAAGGAGACACAAAAGGCCCCTTATTAATTGAGCCTATGTGAGTCTGCATCTTTACAACAATTCTGTTTGCTGGTACACTCTCAGAGTACACAATAAATGGTGCTGCATCGTCAATAAAATAAGACGTATTGGATCCAGACTTTACTGGGTACGAAATTCCTCTAGTTCCATCCTCAGTTCTATCAGATGTCCAATACTTAAACGAATCATTCTTTGTTGCAATATAGTACCTTGGACGCTTTGCCATATCCTTGTCGCTATAGTGGAAGTATCTGTCTGAAAAATACTTAGCTTTATTGATTCCAGATCTTGGCCTAAACTTTCCAAAACAGTCTTCCAAAGAAAACAAAAGCTTTACTTGATCCTTTGGCTGTGTGAATGCTAGTGGTTGATCATTCTGGTCAACGCCACCATCGATAACTATATCAGCATCTGTTGCACCAGTATAAAAATTACCAGAATCATATTTGTCATAAGACGAAACTATTGTGCTATAGATTGATGATGAGGTTGGTCTATACCTATAGTTACCAATCTTAGCAAAGTTTTGAGGTATATTCATATTCCACTCAGCGAAGATGGCTGATGATACAGCTATAGTAGACGACTGTTCTATATGAGCAAGAAGATTCTTATTACCAAACATTATACCTCTTCTAGAGAAACCGATATATTCCAAAGATCATGACTACCGCCACGCTTTATGACATCGTAATCAAATGATGAAATATACATTTCTATGGCCTGTGGATATTCTCCAAGTCTTTCAAATCTAAACTGGTCCTTAGCAAATTCATTATACTTGTCATAGGATAGGTATACCCAGAATGACCCAGGATTATTCTCATACCAATTAAGTATTTCAACACCGCCTGCACCACCATCGCTAGTGATAATTTGAGAAGCTACTAATGCTTGGTTTGGCTCTCCCGTTGCAGAATCAAAATTAGGGTATGTAGCAAATCCACGTGATGGAAGTAAATCCCATGATGTAGATAGATTTATCTTGTCAGCAATGTGGTATGACCTCATCTGGCCATTAACCATACGCTTACGTGTCTGGATTCTGTCTGTTTTAAAAGCTAGGGGCTGTCTATTATCATCAGAAAGAATCAAAAACTGATCTCTCAATTGTAGGTCAGTCTGTGTGTCTACATAGTCATTCACCTCAAGACCGTATGGAACATACTTGCCATTTATAATTAGTGGAGGTTGTTTTGACCACATCATGGCGTGAGGACGTGAGTATTTCTTTCTACCATCCATGTACGTTTGTGTTGCCATTAAAGTCTAACTCCTCTTACTCTTTGTGAATCTACTGACCTAATCTTCTGCATTACTGCATTTGCAATGTCCTGAGCCCCTGCATTTGAAGAGCCAACATTTACGCTTAGGTTATAATTATACACTGAAGAGTTATTATTTGTTGCAGATGTTCCTTCATTAACAATCGTAGGAACAAAAGAGCTTCCAGATGGAGATTGGATTCCAGGTGCTGACATCTTTGGAACAAAGCTTCCATTGTTGATTGCCTTCATTGTCCCAATGCCATATTTGCTAACAGCACTCTTACGCATTACGAATTCTCCAGGGGTCAGCATGGCAGGGACTGTGTCCGTACCCCTTGGCTGTCCTCCGTTTCCAAAATATTGTGGAACCATTCCACCACCAGACTTCCAAATATATTCATATTTTGCAGGAACAAATTGAGATCCATTATATACTCCAGTACCCTTTACAAGTTGCTTGGTATATGTTAAAAGCATGCTTCCAACATATTTCTTGTCTCCAGGTTTTGGATTTGCGTTTGAGTTGGTGTTATTATTAGTAGATCCACCAGATCCACCAGAGCCACCAGAGCCACCAGAACCAGTTGAGCCTACCTTTTCAGTTACCTCAACAATCTTGTGTGTTGTTGTTACAACCTTACCGTCCAGATCACCCCACTTTTTAACTAAATCTTCTACGGTCTTTAGAGCAGCACCAATTGCCTTTTGATATTTATCGCTATTTACTCTAGCCATATCTACCTTGTTCTTTACCTTTTCCCACTCATCTTTATTTAAGCCAAGAACCTTGATACTATCAATGGCAGCTTGCTTTTTAAGGTCTGCTTGTCTTCTAGCCTCTGTTGCTGGCTCTAGAGTATCTTCCTCAATCTTGAAGATTTGCTTCTTAAGATCTAGAATGGATGCCTCAAGCTGGGAGCGAGTTCTTCCTTGGGCATCAGCTAGTGCTCCAAGTTCCTGCTGCTTGGCTAGATCAAGGGCTTCTCTCTGAGATGTCATGGCTGCTTCAGCTTGCTGAGCTCTACCATCCTCAATGGCCTTAGCTGCTGCTGCGATATCACCCTGGCTCAGAGCATCTGCAATAGTTAGCTGAGCTTTATTCTGCCTTGTGATAGCGTCATTTGCCTTTTGAATTCTATCAAGTGCTTTACTACGCTCTTCATACTTCTTGTTGATCTCATCTTCTTGCCACTGAATCTGCTGAATTCCTGCTTCGTAGTCATCTACCTGGTAGGCAAGGTCAGCAATTTGATTTTGAGCATTTTCAATTGTTTCATCAATCTTGTCAGTGTTAATTAGGTCTTTATTCTTGCCACTCAGGTTTGTGCCAAATCTAAAGTCAAGATCAATTTGAGTTTCTTGTGCATCAAATGATTCCTGCACCATGCTATATGCATCATCAAATAGTTCCTGCATACCTTCTGCAGTCTGCATCTTAATCTTAATTTCAATCTCTTTGTTCGCACGGATTCTTGCAAGGGCATCTTCTAGCTGTTTAGCACTAACAGTTCCTGCCTTAAATCCTGCTGACAAGTTTTCATCTGAAAGCAATGCGTCAACTTCTTCTGCAGAAGCACCAACTGCACCTAATGCACTTGCCATCTTTAGCTGACTGTTAAGTGTCTCTTTTGCTGCAGCATTTTCCTTTGTAAAGTTTCCAAATGCGTTCTTTAGGTTTTCTCTTTCAAGAAGTTTGATTGCATCTGTAATTGCCTTAATCTGCTTTGCAGTTTTTGCAGTAGCCAAACCAGCAGCAATAGTTGCGTCATTTGCATACTTCCATGCAGCACCTGCACTAATGTTAGCTTTAGTCATAAGGCCATAAGCTCTAACAGTTTGCTGAATTTCTTTTCTTTGATTTCTCAGAGCCTCAATTGCTTGCTGATATGCTGACTTCTGTCCACCACTACCCTTTGAGTTAATCTTTTCCCATTGTCTATCTGCAGTTACTAGGTTATTTAGTGCACCCTTAAGATTATTCAATGCAGTCGAATACTGGTCAGTGCCCTTGGCTGCCTCAACTTTAGCCATAGCATCTTGAATTGCAGCATTGCTTGCATACCTAATTGCCTCTGCAGTAGTAAGGGTTACGCCCTCTAGCTGTAGTAATGAGTTATATGTGTCAATATTCTTTTGAACATTATCTGCCTGCTCCTGCACAGCAAGAGATACGTTAAGTGCTTCCTGTGCCTTATTCTGATTTTCTGTAGCAACGGCAGCAGTATTAATTGCACCAGTAATTGTCTGAAGTACCTTTGTGTACTTTGTACCTGCAGCTTTACCCTTTTTCAAAACTTCTAGCTGATCATCAGTAATTGTAACACCAGCTGCAGTTGCCTTTAGGATAAGGAACTGGTCATTGATATTATTTACACCTTCAATGGCTTCTGTCATTCCCATCGCTTCTGCAATCTGTGGCAATGCAATAATTTTAGCCTCATCTGTCATGGAATCAAAGCTTGCACCAACTTGAGATATTTTGTCTATAAGTGTAGTTGCATCAATGGTTCCCATTTCAAAGCTATTAGAGAGTGCTTTTAGCGATGTTCCAATTTGTCCACCAGCAACCTCTACAGACTTTGTTTCATCAGTAGACAGGGTGTTTGCTGCAGCATTTGAGTTGTATGCACCACCAGCAACTAAGTTGGTGAGCTGTGTTCCCTGCTTTCCTGCGATATCATTAAGAGTCTTTGCTGCAGATGCAACTTGCTTGTCAAGCTGTGCCATACCTTCTGGTGTTTCTAGACCAAGATTAACACTAGCAAAACTTAGGTCAAGGTCTTTTCTTTCAGCTGCAGATGCAATGGCTCTGATGATTCCATCTACTGTCTCAGGACCAAAACCAGAGTTTCCTAGCTGAAGAGCTAGTGATTCAAGTGCAGCTGTGGCATCTCCCTTTGTAGCATTCTTAACTGCTGTAATGTTGTCGCCAAAGTATTCTGTAAAGCTCTTTCCTTCAGATCCATAAGTTGATGCCTCAACCTTTTGCTGCATTGTTTGCTGATCTGCAGTTGTACCAGATTCAACTCCAACACGATTAGACAAATCAATATCAGTTACCGTAACTCCAAGTGCCTCGCCAAGTGCAGCCACCTTCTCTGCAGCCATAGCAGCAGTATCACCAAGCCCAGTAATCTGTGCCTTCTGATCTCCAAACCAATCGAATAGTGCCTTAATTCCAAATCCAAGTGCTGCGATAGCAGCAACAACAGCAGCAATTGGCCAAATTAGAGACCATAGAGATAGTGCTGCTGCACCTGCACCAACTGCAAGTCCAGTGGTTGATGCTGTGGCAGCTGTCTGAGCCACGTTAGTTCCAAGTAGTCCAAGAACAAACATGCGAGCAACTGCAACTGATCTGCCCAGTCCAGTATTAAATGCTTGCTGTGCAACATATGATGCTGCCTTGATTGCAAGCTGAAGTCTTTCAGCATTAATAAGCATGTTAGACATCATTGACAATGTAAACATAACTGAAGAAACTCCAGTAATAGCTGCACCAAGACCACCAAGGTCATTTCCAAACATTCCAGCAATAAGAGATACAGAGCCTAGTACGCTAGAGAATGCCATCATTTTAGAATTAAACTTAGCAAATGAGTCTGAAGTTTTCTGTACACTTTGGTTAAATGCTGCAACATTTCTCTGTTGTTGCTTTTCAAGAGCAGCACCAACCGTAGACTTTCTTTCACGGTTTCGTCTCATAGACTTATCTTGTGATGTTGGCATCTGTCCACCGTAAAGCTGTTGTCTACTTGCTTCTGCCTTTGCGGTTTGGTTATTTGCTGCAGCTGCTTTTACATCATCTTTACCCTCGTTGATTGCCTCAACAACTCCGTCAACGAGGTTCTTGGCAGCTCTTCTTGTCTTCTTTGATGGGGATGCAGACTCAGACTCTGCGTTAACGCCATCTGCAAAATTCTGCACTGTTCTTGTTCCTGCAGCTCTAACCTTATCCTTAGCTGCATCAATGCCAGCTGCAAAAGATGTTGCTTCTGCAGAACTTGCTACACCAACATTAGGATTTGTAGATAGACCACCAGAAACTCTTGCACCTGCAACTGCTCTCTTTGAGTCATTGTATGCATTCTGCATAGCCTTAGAGCTTTCCCAAGTTTTCTTGTCTTCTGCAGTGATTGCTTCAAGAACGTCTGCTTGGGTTGCAAGCTCTACTTCTGAAAGAGCAAGGTTTGAATTAATCTTATTCTTAATAGATAGATATTGGTCCTCAGACACCTTGCCCTCGGTACGCATCTTTTCTAGCTGTGCCATGTACTTGTCATAGAAAGCCTTTACCTTTTGCTCTCCTGCTAAGTAATTTGAAATCTGATTTTCAGTGTGTGTCTGAGGGTTAACGCCCTTCATGTCCCATGCTTCTGGCAACGACTTTGCAGCTCCACCAACTGGCAATCTGTGTGCTCTGTCAATCTGGTATTGTCCGCCTGGAAGTCCTAGAGACTCTTCTGCAGCAAGACGCATTCTTGCTCTCTGAAGCTCGTCTGCTCTTCCTGCCTTATCTGCCTGCTGCTGAATAGTTCCAACACCAGTTGCAGAATACTTCATTGGCTTACCCTTTACGCCAAGGTTTTCTGCATAGAACTTATTTACTTGATTAGAGACATTCTGACCGCTAACATCCTCTGCTGCTACTGCAAATGCCTGGAAGAACTTCTTTAGGCTTACCTTGCCTTCTTCTGACATAGTTGCCAAAGAAGCAAATAGCTTTTCAATTACGTCACCCTTTTGATCTACCTTAATAAAGTCATCTGTTATACCGTCAAGGATTGTCTGAATTCTGTCTATTGCTGTTTGTGAAGCATTAATGTCCATAGAGGAGTCGCCAAATGATATAGAACCCTTTGGAGATCCTGGGCCACCACCCTTTTTAAATCCTGGAATCTTTACTTTTCCACCTGCTAGAAGTGCTGCAACAATATTTGGATTTTCCTGTACTGTCTCTGCAGATAGAACAACTTCTCCGTCAGAAAGGTTTGCAGGAATCTTGTCTCCCTTTGGTCCACCTGGACCAGAAACAACCATTCCACCATCTGCAAAGTTCTTTGGCTTAGCTCCACGAGCTACGCTAACACCACCAAACTTAGCCTGTGCAAGTGCTGCTCTCTCCATTGCAGTACGAAGCTTATCAATAGCACCTGCTTCAGATGTAAATGTTTGAACAAGTTTTCCATGAACCTGATCAAGCGATGATGCTACAGCTGCTGCTTGCAGTTGCTCAGATGTCATGTACTGAGTTTGCTCACCTAGATCATTAGTTTCCTTTAGTGTTCCCTGTAGTGCATTCTTTAGGAACAAGAACCCCTTCATACCGTTCGCAAGAGCGTTAGCGATAAGACCAAATGCCATAATAAACACTGGAGCAACTACACCAGCCAAACCTACAATTGTGGTAATGAATCCCTTTGCACCATCAGTCATGCCATTAAACATGTTCAAAATCTTTGTTCCAAACTCAATAAATGGAGTTACCATCTTCATGAACTGTTCACCAACTGGTGCCATTGCTGCTTGGAACTTTTCAAGTGCAGCCTGGAACTTATATAGAGGTGACTCTTCTACTGTTGCAAGCTCTTTTGCAGATAGTGCAGCAAGATCTGATGCTGTCATACTGCTTAGCTCTAGAACACGCTGTGCCTGAGTTCCCTCAGCAATTACGTTTTGGAATAGAGTAGATAGACGTGAGAACTGGAACTTACCGAAAAGCTGCTCAATTGCCTGTGCTCTTGTTGTCGGATCTAGTTGATCAAGTGCCTTTGCAAAGTCTACTACAACGCCAGAAACATTTCCCTGGTTGGTATCAAGAATCTTTCGCATATCGATACCCATACCAAGAAGCATCATTCTTGCTTTTTCTGTTGGGTTAATCAAAGATGCCAAACCAGACTTTAGAGCGTTAGCACCTTCTGATGCATTAATTCCACCTTCCTTCATCGCTGTCATGAAGAATGATAGATCCTCTACGTCACCACCTAGCTGCTTAACTACTGGTCCAGCCTTTGGAATTGCAGTTGTCAAGTCCTCAATAGAAAGAACTGTTTGGTTTTCTACAGCGTTAAGGAAGTTTGTTTTGTCTGCAAGCTGTTTTGTTGAATATCCAAAAGCGTCAGTAAGAGAGATGGTGGTAGCCAATGCATCTTGGGTTGCTGTCTGTCCAAGAACTGCAAGCTTTGTTGACTGTTCTACCTGAGCAATAAGCTTTTGTCCAGTGTTACCCATTGCTGCTGCATCTGCTGCCAGACCTAGAGTTTGGTCAAGGCTAATTCCATACTTAGTTAGCTCAATTCCAAGCTCTTTAATCTGGTCAAGCATGGCGTTAGTTTGCTCTACTGGAGTAAAGGCATCGCCGTATACTCTTCTAAACTTAATCGAAGCCTCTTCAACCTTCTTAAACTCTTGTGCAGCTGCAGTTCCAAAAATAGATAGCGGAATGGTAAAACCAACCATAAGCTGGCGACCAGCCCACTGGGTATTCTTACCAAAGTTTAGAAGGTTTGTAGATCCTTGCTTAAGAATCTGATTAAAAATTTGTGTACGCTGTGCAGCGATTTGTGCCTTGGTTCCAAGGTCTTCCATGTCAAGTGCTAGTGGTCTAACAGCAATAGACTTTAGTGCACCGCTTGCATCTCTACCAAGAGAGATATATTGTGTTTGAAGATCCTTTACTCTTTCACGAGCAACCTTATTAACTGTGTCAAACTCGTTTTGGAACATACGAGAAAAGCTCTTGCTTGAAGCCATTCCATATTTGAAATACTGCCCAAGCGAGAGCTTATTCTTCTCAAGTGCTTTTGTAAATGTGTCTGTAGTAGAGCTAATTGTCTTTAGGCTTGCAGAAAACTTTCCAGTAGCATTAATATCATCTATTAATGATTTCTGTAGATTTTTTGCAGCTAGAGCATTTGCAGTCGAAGATGATGCCATCTCCTTCTGGAAGGTTGATATCTGTCTTTGGAGTGCCTTAATAGATGCCAGAGCTTCGGCAGTATCTATATTGACACGAATATTTGATTGGATATCAGCCATTAATTAGCACCTCTACTAGTTTTTGAGTGCTGCAAGGCCCTCTCCAAGGTTCGATCCAGAAGCCTCTTCGATAATCTTGTACACTGTTGGAAGGTCTAGGTTGTCTTCTAGAACCTTAATATCTTCAGCCAATTCTGGCTTGTATTGCTGCATTGCAATTTGTACGCATTCCATTAGCAAGTCCATAGACTTGTCGTTGTTATCTGCTACCTTTGCGATACCCTCAAACTTTTTCAAAAATGGACGCAATAGAGAAACCTTTAGCGGTCTGATTGAAATCTCTGTTCCATCAATAAGAGTGATTTTCTTGTCTTCATTAGTAGTTGTTGACACTGTTCCTCCTTATGAACATATCTTGTGGTTATATATTATTATAGCATAGAGGATTAAGATTTTTGCCTTAAATCTTCATAGCCTAGGCCCATGCCAATTCCAAATCCAGCCTTGTTTGCATTCTGTCCCTGATATGCTAATATGTCGTTTGAGTCATTTGCTTTACCACCGCTAAAGACTCTTGCCTTCATTGCTTCCCATGGATCTTCTTCTTTTTTCTTGCCAGATTGCTCATCTAGGTCTACCCCCTGCAAAGCAGCTGCAAACTTTTTATCTTCGTAGTCACGCTCTCTCTTTGCCTCAAGGATAGCGGTTAATTCTTGTAGAGATAGAGACTGTTCTAGATCATCAAAATCTTTCCATATCCCAAGAGAGAACACTTCTGCCTCAAGTGCAACTAGGTCGAAAGTCTCCCAAGAGTTACCCTCTTTGTCTGACTTTGCCTGCTCTGCCAAATCCTCTTCTTCTGGATCAACACTAATACCAGCAGAAATATGTAGGATTGTTCGCATAGTAGATAGGTCAAACATATCCTCTACCTGAGATACTGTAGATATAGATGGGTAGAACTGTTGCATAGCTACCCTGACACAATCTGACATGAACGTCAGGGCAATAGAATCATTTGGGGCATCTTTCATAAAGTTAAAAGAATCCATAAACTCTCTAAGATACTTTATTTTTAGTGGGGCAACTAAGATAGATGTCCCATCCATAGTCTCTACCATTGCTGTTTTATGTACGCTAGTTGCCATTATTACATTATAGCAAAAATAAAACTGCCCCAGGATATTTCCCAGGGCAGTCTTCTCTATATTAAATTATTAGAATGTGCGGTCAACAATCTTACCGTATGACGCTGAGTCATTTGGAAGCAGACGGAAAGACACCTCAAACTGAGTAGCCTCGTCACGCTTTGCTGCTACTGTAACATTCTCAATTGAGAGTGCACGGTAAGCAACATAGATTCTTTCCTCATTTGCTGCACAGTCTCCTGTACCAGGACCAACTGCAACTAGACCACGCTCTACTGGGCACTCACCAAGCTCACCTGCTGAAAGATTCAGAGTCTGGATACCTGAACCTGAAGTCAGGTTGGTGTCCTTGCTTGCGAGAGCGAATAGAAGATTTTCTAGTGTAGCTTCAGCAAATGTAGTATTCATGTTTACCTGCATGCCTTGCTTGTAAAGCTTGGCTACGTCAAGAACCTGGTCCACTGAAACCTCACCGAAGTCAGGTTGGAACTGTAGCTCAAGACCGTTGCTGGTATAACCAACGTTGCGGAATCCATCATCAGATGTCCAGTTGTTTAGTGCAGAGGCTCCAGTCTGTAGTGTTTCTACAAACGATTCACCTGTTGCGTATGCTGGAAGATCTGCATCAGTAAGCACACCGTCTTCGTATGTGAAGAGGGCAGCTGCACCAACGATAATGTTCGCACTTGTACCACGTGTATATGCCATATTTTTCACCTCTTATTTTATGGATAAGTGGGCGTTTGTTTCCTCGTTATAAGTATACCGCCCTTTTATTATAAATTACGATTTATGCCAGTCGTAATCAATAATTATTTTGTTACCTGCATAGGTTCTGGCAGTGCCAAAATCAATTAGGTCCCTTGTTTCTTCTAGTTGATAAACCCTTATTTTATGGAAGAATGGCACCAAGAAGTCTTTTCCACCTATCCTCTTGGTTGGCCTTGTGGCTCCATATTCATTAACGTATATTGGGTCACCATCTGGTAGTAGCTTGACCCATTCATTTAATTCTTGTGCAGACTCGTCCTCACGATCAAGCAGATCTTGGACTATTTGATGCCTGTTTTGCCCTAATCCAAGCATTTAACTCTTGAGCTGACTCATCTTCTCTATCTAGTAGGTCTTGAACAACCTGAGTGGTTTCGATAAGGTCTACTGGATCTCCAGCCATTTTATAGAAATAGTATAGGAGTTGCTCTGACTTCACGTGTGGAAATGGTGCACGTCTCATCTTGAGCATTCTGTCATAAACTGCAAAAACGTTAGCTGATGCATCTGGAAATGTCTCAGTTAGGGCCTCAATGTCTGTAGGACTTGCTGGGAAGAACTTCATAAGCCCATTGCTAAATCTTCCAGAGCCAAGCTCTGCAGGAACCTTCTCTGCCAAATATGCATTAATAAACGCTGGTGGATAGTATATCGCCATTAGTTGTTAGCTCCTGCTTCTGAAATCCATCTATACCCTGCTGATACACCAGATGCTCTTCCTCCACCACGAACACCACGAGACAAATACTTGTGATAAAGGGTTGGTGTTTTTAAATATTTAGATATGCCACTGCTCTCAAGGAACGACTGGGAAAAGTAGCTATTGAAAAATGTATCCATTGTTTGCTCAAAGCCACCCTGGACTTCTTGTCCACCAGGATTGTTTATTACAACTGGCTTCTTTGTAAACACAGTCTCTCCGTTTGACTCAAATACAAGTACATTTTTCCTTGGCTTTATTGTAACTGGAACGCCCAGCTCCATGATCCTTGCCTTGTTGTAGAATGGCTCTTTTGAGCCGTTTGCAGCCACCTTGGACTGACTTAGGGTAGAGTTGATAGTTAGACCACCACCGTTAACAGAATATGTTAAATTAAATAATCTAGCTGAAGGATTGCCAACTTGGTTCCACTCGTATACATGGTGAAGCATATCTCTATCTACTCTGGCCATTGAGTCGACAAATTCCTTTAATGAATCTATCGTTATCTTTCCAAGATTAGACAAAAATGCGTTTTTTCCTTTTTGGACTCCATCAAGAAATCCTTTTGAGTAAGAGACAAGATTATTCATCTCTTTAATAAATTCTCTGTCATTCCAGGCTACTGCTAAAACCATTATACGTCTGCCCCCTGATTTTCTGATCTGCGGAGGACAACCTTATAATACTCAATAGTTCCAAATGGGCCAACGATAGGTTCTTGTGAAGCTATCTCAAATATTGTTGACTTTCCATCACGTACGCCAGATGTTTCTACGTAGATTCTGTTGCCAAGCGTATCTTTAATGTTACTAACCACAATATTGGTAATAGCCTGACCATCTTCTTGAGAATTAATGCGAATGTCTGATTTTACACGACCAACAAGAACTAGATCTTTTGTGATATTAACATTTGGAATAACTTCTTCTTTTGAAGCTCCAGCAGCTGAGGCAAAATAGCAAGCCACAGTTTTATTGTGCATCCAAGTCTTTTTCACATTGCCATAGGCACCTTGCTCAACAGTAGGATAGAACACCTCTGCTGTCATCGGAAATACAAAATCTGTCTTTTCGCAGACTACCATTTATAACACTCCAAGTTTAAGAATAGACTTGTTATACTTTGAAAGTATTTTGTCTACAATGATGTTTCCAGTTCCCTCAAAACTTGACTTGTCAAATTGAATTCTGAATTGATCTGTATTATATGCAGTAACGAATCTCTTATAATATTCTAGCTTTCCGCATGCAAGATCGTCAATCAATAATGAAGCTGCTCTCACAATGTCAGATGGGACATTCTTGTGGCCAACTTCTAGCACAAACTTATAATCTGCATTCTTAACAAAGCCACCAGTAAAGTAAATTACCGAACCATTGTCTGATGCAGCTAGTGGCAATATAACATTGGCACCTTCTGATCTATTTACCATATCTGTATAGTTTTCAACTATAGCAGTCTTATCCTCTGTTATCTTAAAAGAACGTGGATAGTTAGCTGCATCGTTTGCATCATATATGCATACGTTATTTTCGTAAACCTTCAAAACTTTTTTTGCATCCACCCATAGTGGAATGTAGTCAGAACCATTTCCGACCGTGTCTAGTACATACTTCTTGTAGTAAAATCCAGGTGCAATAATTGAGTCAATGATTGCTCTAGCAATCTCTTCATTCTCTGCATATGCCTGTATCTCAGAAGCTGTGTCTCCCTTAGTGTTAGGATCTACATATGGTCTCACTACAGATACATCATATGTTTCTCCATCAATTGTAATTTCATAGTCCCCGTCAATATTTGATGGCAATACTATGGATAGCGAACCACTGCTATCTGCTGTGCCTGTTTCAGAAAGTACTGAGTGATCCGCCAAGGTTAGAACAGTATACGAATACTCTGCCCCTGGGGTAAGCCCAGTTGCCTTATAGGCAATAACACTTGACGGAACTCTCAATATTTCCATTATTAAAGACCGTATCCCTTGGCTACTTCTTTTGGATCAGCTAGGCGAATGCCTGACTTAGTTAGCCACTTTTCTGCTGCATCCTTAGACACAACATTAAAGCCCTTTGCAAGCTTTCCAACGCCTTCCCAGTGAATGTTTCTTGAGGAGTAGACTGCGACAACGTCGTCTCTCTTCTCTTCTACCTTTGGCTTTGGTGCAGCCTTCTTGACTGCCTTAGCTGTCGATGTACCAATTACACCATCTGCTACTGGGCCAAGAGCTGGCTTGTCTGTAGCTGCAGGAGCTGCGTTAGTTGTGATAACATCTTCCGCTGGCTTTGGTGCTTCTTCAATCTTTGCTTCAGCAACGATCTCAGCAACGATTTCAGCTGCCTTATCTGCAACATCTGGTGCAATAACTGGCTCATTCTCTGTTAGAGTTGCTGGGACTACATCTTCATTCTTAATTTCTTCGGACATAATTCCTCCTTACATGTCTATGTATATTATAACATTATTATATGAGATAAGGGGCAGGAGCTTGGATGCCCCTGCCCCCTAAAAGGTACTGTTTACAGATTATGCATCTGCAGCAGCGTCAGCGAACGCAATAGCGTCCTGCTCTTCCCACTGAATACCAAAGCGAACGAATACTGTGTATTCAATGGTGTCCTTCTTTGGCTTGTATTCACGGTTTACAGTGATGTCTCTCTGCATACCCCAAACACGGTTAGCTGGGAATGTTAGGTCAACGTAGCCTTCTGGGTAGTATGGAACTTCCTGAACATCTACGCCAAGGACACGAGTAGTGCGAGCACCACCGAATGTCTGACCAGCACCGTCTAGGTAAGCCTGACGGTTTGCAGGGGTACCTGCTGGAGTACCAGCAAATGCTTCAGCAATTGCATCAGCAAGAGTACCATTGTGCTTGACGATACCCTGGAATGCGTCAGTACCAGCGTAGAACTTAAGGTTGTTCTTAAGTGCACGGTACTTACGTGGCATAGCAAGGATAATCTTCTGCATAACTTCTGGAGTCCATGCATTGTCAGCAACAGTAACTACTGCTTCGTGTGCATCTCCATCATTCTTGACCTTGTTAACGAAACCATTCATGATTGACAAGAATGCATCGTTACCTGAACCTGTACCGTTAATGGCAAGGTCCTCAATGTCGTTGGCGAATGCGTTGGTCATTAGACGTACTAGGTGATCCTCAAGAGCACCACCTTCAATACCATCTTCTAGAGCCTCAGCTGAAACTTCCCAGTCAAGACGAATCTTCTTGGTAGTAAGTTCAACCTTAGAGAATGTAGCACCAGTGTTTGTGTAGTCACCGTTTGCCTGTGCAGCAGCACGGATTACACGCTCACCAACGTTTACCTTCTCAAGTTCCATGGTGTTAGCTCTCATTGTTACACGACGACCATCGTTAGCAAGAACAGTTGCGTCCCAAACATAGTCGATAAAACGACGTGCCTGCTCAGGGCGTAGAATACCACTGCCAGCCTCACCTGAAGGATTTACTGCGTTAGCTCCTGTAGTTACTCCGAAGTTTGCTGTTGGGATGTTGCCCAGTGCACCACCATCAGTGTAGTTACCTGGAACGTTAGCACCAGCTGTTGAACCAGATGCAAATGCACCCTCACCGTTGTATAGGCCTGAGTCAGCACCTGCTGCATCTGGATTGTTTTTCTTAATTTCTTCCGACATATTGTCACCTCCTAAGTGATTTATCTGAATAGATCGGCAGTTTTGAGGAAACGTCCGCCCCATATTGATTTTTCAACCTGTGTCTCAGGCTGTTCCTGCACGATATCGCCGATATCGCCAGACTTGCGGAAAGCTGTGTCTGCCTCTACGGCATCTACTCTCTTTCCAAACTCGTTAAATACACTCTTTGATTCAGTTACCTCACTCTTTACTGAATCTAGTGATTTGGTCAATACAGAAATTTCTTCTTGCATTGACTTGATTGTTGATACAAGATCGCTAAAGGCTGATGTTACAGAGTCCTTCATTTCGGCAACTGCCTTTGAAATGTCTGCTACATCATCTGACTTCTTAGCCTCTTCCTTGTCATCTTCTTCGCCAGACGCATCGTCTGACTCTTCCATAACTTCGGTACCTGGCTTGTCATCTTCATCTTTGTCGTCGCTCTTCTCAACAACATCAGACTTTTCAACGTCTGCTGCTGGAGCATCTGCTACAACTTCTGCCTCTGGAGCGACCTCTGCATTTTCAACAACTACATCTGCTGCTTCAGTATTTTCTACTGCTGCCTCAACTGTTGTTTCTTCTGTCATAGGACTTACCTCCTTTGTCATCTTAGCAAGATTAATGCCTTTAGCACTATCAACTAAGAATTTTATCATTTCTGATTTTTCGCTGTCATTCTTTTCAACGAAACCTATATTCTGCATTGGCTCACCTGAGATTGGACTAGACATCGTCTCTTCTTCAGAAAGCATTGCAATTCCAGACTCCTTGTCATAGAATACATTTTCAATAGTTGTGTCTGCAGCAATTCCAGAAATCTCGTTAACACCATCTGCCTTCTGTACAGAAAGAATATTGGCAAATTGGTTAGCTGGGTTGTCAACAAGTGATAGCTCTGTTAGGTCATAGTCCTTGATGATACGAACTGCAGAATCCATCTTCTCGTCATAAGCGTCGTCCCACTTGTTCATTCTACCGCCGATAGAAAAACCAGAAAGGGTGCCATCAAGGACTTTCTCCCAAGTGTCCTGAGCACCCTTTGAAACATATGCAGAAACATAAATGCCGTTATACATTTTCTTTGTCTCTGGATCAAAAAACTTTTCTTCTTTAAATGAAACCATCTTGCCAACTGAAATTGGCTGATGCATTTCACGAATATTTCCACGGAATCTCTTGAATGCGTTAAGGCTTGCTTCTGGGGTTACGATGTCTGCCTGCTTGTCTAGGTTATCAAGTGTGGCAAAGCCAGAAACGATACGCTTTTCCTGATCAACTTTTGAGAGTGGCATTGAGAGACGGATATCATTTCCGTCTGTTGTCCACTGTGCCTTAGAAATAGTCATTGTAGTATAATTATAGAGCCCTTTTTTGCAATATTACGTTTTTATAACATTTTGTACTATTATATCACATTTTATTATTGGCTGGCTCTTCCTTCACCTTTTGGATTTCTTCCAGCAACTGTGGCTGTACTATCAGATGCGTTATTTGCTCTTTCGGCATCTCGTGCATCGTTGCCAGTGCTGTTAGGAGATTCTTTTGGCTTTAGCTCTAGTGGCTTATTTCCATCTCCATCAGGTCTTGGGCCCATACCCAAAATGTCACGTGCCTCATCTGGAACAATAATCATGTTCTTGACATATCTTTCAAGGATTTGTGACTGAGCAATCTCATCGGTGAGGGTTAGCTCATTGAACTTGAATTCAAGAATATCTGTTTTTTCCTTGATCATTTTGTTGATCATCTTTTGAATTGCATCTTGTCTAGGACGAGCCACCTGCTCCTTGAATGTGCGATCTTGTGCAAGGGCAGCAGCAATTGCAGCGGAGTCTCCTCCACCAATCTTAGAAAGTGGAACTTGGTGTGCCACAAGAATATCGTCACGGTTGCGAATTCTGTATTCATTGAAAGATGCTTCCTGAGTTCCAGTCTCAACTGGCTCCATCTTAAACTCTACCTTGTTTGTATCTGAGTCACCAGGAAGAGGAATGTAAAGTGTTCTGTGGTGGCTACCCTTTAGATTTGTTTGCAAGAATCTAAACATCTTGTCTTCTGCATCTTCAGATAGCCTTGCACCCTTTAGAGTTACAACATATCTTGGAACACCCTTGTTTCCAAAATAATCGATGTTATATTGTGAAGCAAGCTGATCTCCATGTAGAGAGCCAATCGCAGAAATAATATCTGGAACACCGTAAAAAGTATTTAGTGGTGAGTATGACTTAAAGTGAATAATTTCGTTTGGACGTGGATCAGCAGTAATTGGATTAGGGTTGTTTGCACCAAAGTTACGGAAGTAAACAACTCTCTGTCCAATAATCTGTACATAGCCATCACGCATTCTACGGACACGCATAGTTGTAGATGGAATGTGGCCAACGTAGCCAATCTCACCAGTTACAGTTCTACCAATCTCAAGATACCCATTTCCAGTAGCTTCGAAGTCTGTCATTACCTTCATCATAATGTTAGTAAATGATTCATCTGAGTTTAGGCCTTCCAGCCAATCACGAAGCTCTACCTTCATTCTTTCAATACGCTTTTTTGCTTTTTCTAGAGCACTCTCATTTGACTGTGCATCTAGTGTCATCATTGTTCTCTTTGATACCTCAAAATCGTACCCAAGGCCAACAATGTTTTCTACCTTTGCATCAATCGCAGCATGGTTTGCAAAAGATGTATCATAGTAGTTTGCCAACTCGTACAAGTTCCATGGTGGTGTGATTACGTCAAAGATTCCATAACCATTCCTAAACACTGATCCAGGATTAATCTCCTTTGACCGTGCACCATCTTTACCAGCTTTAATAGCCAAAGCTGAATCTTGATATCCCAAAGATGTAACATCAACACCAGTATTGACGACTCTGCTTTCTAGAAGTGGATCTGCTGCCTTAGACAGTCTGTCTGAACGACGCTTAAAATTCTTTTCCAAGCCATTAAATAGCTTTAGGTCTTCCCAAGACTTTGAAAATGGGTCTTGTGCCTTAAATGCATCCACCTCTGGTGACTCATCTGGTAGCGAAGCATTAATGTAAAGAATTTCGTCTGACATTATTCGTCTCCATAAAGTTCTAGAGTTTTCTTTGCAGCAATAACTGCACCAAGGTCATTCATAGATGGGATTAGGCCATTGTTCATTCTGTCTACTTGCTCAGAGTATTCTTCGTCTGAGATCTTTCTCATGTTTGGGTAGAATACGGCACGTCCTTCTGGCTGCCCCCAATACTTTGCTGCATCAGCTAATTCTTTAATTTTTGCCTTGTCATCTTTAAGGCCTTCAATAGAAAGGGCATTTCCTTGACCATCTGTAAATGCTTTGCCATTTGGCTTTGTCCATACATAGGTACCAAATAGAGAGAAGTTTTCTTCAATTACCTGAACCTTAGTTTCTCCAACCTGACCAGGAAAACGTGGTTTTTGCTTTTTCATAACCACTATTATACCATACTAAACAGCATTAACTGTAAAAACTTGCGACGATGAGTCTGAAATAGTCCTGTATCTTGTTCTAAGTAGTCTTAAAATAGATTTATCGTCTACAATCAATCTTGTAGTGCCAACATATGCATTGTATATGTCTGCTGGGTCAACACCATAGAAGTTACGTGAGGAAAGTACTAGAACCTCAAACCACTTAAAGACACCTTCCCAGGCTCTCCAGTCAAACTTGATGCGTCCAGACTCTCTCACAAGGAACCATGGCCTAACAGATACAGACTGGACCTGCTGAAGTCTTACAGAGTTATAGTGTGATATGTTATTCACCAAGAGTGGGCCAGTGATCCTAATAGACCCACCATTGATTGCAAAATCAAGGTAATTTGACAAACCAATTCCGATCGATGCCCACTGCTTAATTGTCAAAATTGGTTCTTTTACGATTTTTCCATTAACATAATATCCAATTCCATTCTCAAGCTGGCCAGTTTTATCATTAATGGCGTAAAGCTTAGCTCTAAGACCATCTGGGTGGGTTGCTTCTATATAGAACTTTAGGTGTGACGTGTTAGATATAATCTCAAATACTTCTGTAGGGCTATATGGGAAAAAGTCTCCATCAAACATTGTAAACATTTGCATAGCAATCATTTTGTGATTGTTTGTTTTTTCTTTATTAACTGGAATCTCAATTCCACGGACATTCTTGCCGTTAAAGAGCCCACGCAATTTTATTCCGCTAGTCTTTGTTAAGTATAGATATGGGGTGCTACCCTTATATATGCTAAATGGATTTTTTGACTTGTAGTCATAATAAAAACCATTTTCTGTAAATGGATAAACATCTGTGCCGTACCTAGTTCCAATCGGAGTCTGCTCTTCATCATTTAAGCAGATTGATGATAGTTCTAAGCTGCCTATTGCAAGTGGCTTTTCGGATACCTTGTCAGCAGATATCTTTAGTTCTACAAACATAGAGATTTTTGTAAAGTCTACATCACTAGGTGGATAGATAATCATGTTATCAACAACTTCGTACTTTGTGTTAACCCATTCGCTACCAGGAGTTATAATGCCATCTGTGGGAGCTGATACTATATTAGTGTAGTATGAGCTATCTCTTGTTCCGTCTGAAATGTCCTTGAAATAGATGTAGCTTCTTACTATAGATTTTGATGTATCAAACTTGTAGGTTTGTCTAGTATTATATCTTAGGTCGTTATAGTCATTGTAGCCAGTATATAGATGATTATCCAAATCGCTATACTCTTTTTGTGATGGATTTGCAAACTTTAGCTCTAGGTCTTGATATGTCCAAGACTGGTCTTGCTCAGTAACTGCTACCGACTTTCCTGGGGACGGATATCCTATGTTAAACTGGATAAAGTCTAGATCGTAGTATCCAGATCCATTTGCCCTCTTAACATATTTTCCAAAATATGAAAGTGGTATTGCTGATGTCCAAGATCCATTAATTTTAGAATCTAAATACATAGACTTACTGTTTTCATAAACTTTAATGGTGTAGCTTGCGTTATTGTTATCTACAAGTCCCTGGCCAGCATACTCAGCTACACTTCCTCCATCAAGAACGTACTCCCAAAATGTTGTACTATACAGTCCTGCATCAGCATCTTGTAGAAACTCCTCAACAAGATCTGCGTCCCAAACAATACCAGTTGGAGCAAAGTAGTCAGAAATCATATTTGTTGCAAACTGATTATTGAATGCAACTGAGTAAATGTTTCCAGAGAAAGAATCTGAGCTGCCAGTACCACCAATATAGAGTGATAGTGATTCTGCCTTGCTAAAAAATGCAGATATTCCATTACCAAAGTAACTTACAAATCTTGGTATGTGTAATCCTACAGAAAATTTTTCTCCTGGATAGTATTGCTGTGTTTCTGCAATTACTTTTGTCTCTCCAAGGAACTTTAGGGTGTAGTCTATTCCAGTTTCTTTAAGAACAATTGAAAAATAATCGCCAGTTGATTTGTCTCTAATCTCAATTAGGGTCTCGTCTTTTTGTACTGGGGCTTTTGATTTAAAGGTTGCATAAAAAGACTCAAGCCCCTCTTTTAAAACATTAAGGTTATCAAAATAACCATATGTATTTTCTGGAAATACCAAGAACTTATCATCTTCATTCTGCAAAGATTTATTGTTTATAAGTAACTGGCTTTCGCTTAGCCCTGGAGAAACAATAGACATCTTTTTTAAGGATGGTAACTTTAGATAGTCTGTATCGGTAGCAAGATTATTTGTTAGTCCGCTAGACCATGGACCAATTTTTGGGAAAGAGTAGTTTGATGAATACTTTGCAAACTGATAGTCAAAGAAAATGTTTTTTCCGCCATATGCAACATTAAGTGCTTCTGGATTTTCTACGCCCTGACCAAAGACCCATCTTCTTTTAGCAATTACATTAGAGATCGCATAAGTATAGATGGAGACTGGACCAAGTTCAAACATGTCAATAGAGTCATCAGAGTATATCCCAATCCAGTCCTGTTCAAAACCGTCTACAGAAAATGCTGGCAGATCTAGCTGAGACCTATCTACAATAATTTCACCGACCTGCTCACCATTTAGAAGCATTATTATTCTATCTGAAGATATTGCTATGTGGATAAGCATTGGTCTGTACCATTCTGATACATAATGAGAGCACGATAGATCGCCAATCTTTAGTTTCAAGAATGGACCATTAACATATAGACCATCTGAAGATGAGATTGGGCCAATAATTCTTGTATCTTCATAAGATGATGGATTAATTCTTAGCCATGTTTCAAGAGTATAGTTTTTGTTTTTGCCAATTTCATTCAAGAATCCTAGTCCAGGAATTAGAACTGATGGCTTTGTGCCATTTGCATAAACAGTTAAAGATGAGTCTGAACCAAAAACCAATGGCATACCAGCATTTCTTGCTTTTAGCTGATTGTTATCAACAAGGGCGTATCCATCTTTTGTAGACTCTGCCGATGCCAAAAGCTTTACTGCAGATGTGCCAGATGCAATACCAGCAATTTTTTCAACTATTTGCTCTGGAACAACTCCCTGAGAAGTTGAATGAAACTCTTCTGACCACTGCCCCAAGGAAAGTCCATTTATCAAGAAGAATATTGGGTCTGTAGTTTTATTTGACAGAAACTCAATCTCTATAAATAGCCTATATTCTGATGTTAGGTCATATGGTCTATCGAAGGTCTCAGATAGGAATAACCACTTTCCAGCAACACTAAGTGGGAATCTCTTGAATACCCTAAAATCTCCGTATGTTGGATCTACGTATGTTAGCCCAATGCTTGCTGACAATATGTTGTCTGTTGATGAATAAAGAAATGTAGAAAGTGTAAAAGTAGAAAGATACTCATTTAGCTGCGTAAAGTCTCCAATGACATCGCTAACCAATTTAACAATTGCAACATTTGTCTGACCAACATTTGCTGTATTTACCTTAAAAACTTGTGCTGATGGGATTGGGGTTGTTAAAGTTGACGTAGCAGAAACTGTTCCATTGATAACAGACCAAGAAGACATGTCTTTTTGAGAGTCAGACATAATGGATAGGTAGTCGCACTTATCTTGGAGTGGCCAAAGCCCCAGAGGATGTTCCTTTAGAATTTTAGATGTATAGAGCCCAAGAGATGTTGTCATTGTACATCTATTTTATCATACTATACGTGTAAACCAGCGTGGAGTTGTGTAACGAATTCCATCAGATATTGCTCTTACCCCATGCACATAATCTGGATTGTCTGGAAAAGTTAGCAGGTCTCCTGGCTCTGGTTTATGCGAAATACCATATTCTGGGAAGTATATGTCTCCACCAGAGTAATTATTATTAATATAAATTAATGTAGCAATATCATTTGGCTTGCTTGCATCAAAATGCTCATGCATTCCCCACCCTGGCTCAAACCTAGCAATATGGGACATGTTTGGGTCATATGACTTAAAATCTCCACCATACGTATCCAGAACAAACTCATAGACCTTTAGTCCCCACTCAGTTACAAGATTCTTAACATGCATTGTCTCTTCATCAGATCTCTTGAATACATTTACAGTGAATTCTTTTTCGTGATTTCCAAACTCATCGAACTCTAAGTCATACTTCTTTGCATACTCAAAGATGGTATCTACTACATCCTTTGGCATAAACCCTTTGATGTATTTAATGTCATCAGTCTTATTCATCTAAACATCCCCTCTTTGTCTGTATGCTTTGGCATGTTAGATACACCACATGACTCACAGTCAAGCCTCACAATACCAGTTACTGGACATTTATTGCCAACAATAACTTTGTGTCCTAGTATAAAACACTTTATTCTAACAAGCCAGTTTTTCATTAGTTTAGCCTTGTCCAGGTCTCTGCATCTTCATCACCAATATAAGCTCTTGGTGCTACATCGTATGCCAGTGTAATTCTTTGATCGCTAACTCTCCAGTTACCCATTCCATGTGGGTGTCCGACTTCAGAAAGAATCATCCTATTGTTTTTATTGACATTCACTTTTATATTTTCTGGATTTTTAAATATTTTATAGACTGTTACAGATGGCTCTGCATTTACACAGTAGTAACCGTGGAATACTGGAGCCCCAACACCATTCATGTGCTCATGCCACTTATCTTCATTGTCAATAGGTGATACATCCCACATGCCGTCTTGATCATTTCTATTGTACCATCCGTGCAGGTACCATTCTTCTGAGTCATAGTCTATGCCATAGTAGTCGCATGCCTCTAGCAAAGCATTGTTGATTGCATTCTTAAGAACATTCAGGTCTGGATTGTTCATCTCAAAAATATTATAGTGAGAGAGCAAAGCTGTCCCAGCACCAGAAGTTCTGTTACGATAGACATCTAGCATCTCTTTGCTAGCACCTATCTCAAGCTTACCAGATCTAATACTATCGTCAAGATCAATTGTCCAAGCCTTTAGTTTTTCAAGGTCTATGGACAGATCTCTGACAAAAAATTTGTGATCTTTTACTACACTAGCGGTATCCAATGTTGCTCCAATCCAGCTTCTCCGTTTGAAATATCATGAATACTTCTAGTATCGTATGCAATGGTTATTCTACGCTTTTCTTTGTTACCCCACCATCCACGTGTGTGTGGGTGTCCAGTTTCTGACAAAACAGCTCTGAAGTTTTTATTAACATTTTCAAATGGAGTTACCTTATCAATTCTGTAATGAGTTACAGATGGCTCTGCAAATACTGAAAAGTATCCGTGTAGGTCAGGCATCCCAAGGCCACCACAATGTTCATGAAGGTTTGGCTCAATCATAGTCTGGGCATAAAAATCTTCATCTCCATAGTCAGCTGGCTCTATGTTTATCCATCCCTGAATGTAATATGCCTCTGACTCAAAGTCTTTGCCATAATACTGACATGCTTCTTTTGTCATATCTCTTACAGAGCCAAGAAGCTTTCTGATGACTGGATGATGTAATTGAAATACATTATACTTGCTAAGAGTTCTAGTCATCATACCACCCTTTTCGTGGTATGATTTTGCCTCATCTGCCTCTATGCCTGGGAACTTTCCATCTAGCATGTCCTTTTCACGAGCAACACAAAAATCATAAAGACTGTCCAACTCTTCTTGTGTCACATCGACATATCTTTCAAAAAACTTCTGTGGTGGCTTTGTCATAGCGATCATCTCAATGGGATCCAGTGCTGCTCTTGAGAGTGTCCTCCACGCTTCAAGTACTCCAGTGGAGTTACGTCATATGCAACCGTGATTCTTGGTCCATCCCAGTCCCAGTCTCCCATTGCGTGTGGGTGACCCATCTCAGACAGGATGGCACGATTATTCTTATTGATATTCTCAACCTCATTATCAAAAACAATGTAGTGTGTTGAAGAAGGCTCTGCTGCAACTGAATAATACCCGTGGAAATCTGGTGCTCCAGGACCACCATGCTCATGCCAGTTAAGCTTTCCGTTACCAGAGTGGTTTATATTAAACCATCCCTGAATCATAAACTTTTGCTCATCAAAATCAAGCTCGTAGTGGTCACAGGCTTCTCTAACCATATCGCCAACGGCCTTGTATAGCTCATAGATTCCATCAATGTGGAATTGGAAGACATTATATTGTCTCCACTTCATTGTTGAAATACTGTTAGAATCTTTCCATGCCTCAAACGGGCTTACTGGGGTTACCCCTGGAATCTTAGCCTGTTCAATAAGCTCATATCTAGCCTGTAGCTCTTTTGCTAAAACATCTAGATCATTATCAAGATAGCGTTCAAAAAATTTGTGCCCCTGCGTTGTTTTGCTAATGCTTCGTAGGGGAGTTTGGTCCTTATACATCCTCATACTCCGTTCTATGTATGTATATATTATACACCATAGCAGGGGTATCTGTGGTTATCTAAAGCCGAATACTGAGAATGAAGGGGTGAATCCAAATACACCAAATGATGGTACGAATCCAAACACACCAAAGAAACCAAATACTGAGAATGGCACGAATCCGAATACTCCAAAG
>JACCEC012973219.1_pt1 | contig 33301 bp, 50 predicted proteins | sample 7450121 | NCBI WGS metagenome assembly JACCEC01 (sample SAMN15323455, study PRJNA562643) | freshwater metagenome | isolation source: river surface water | place: USA:Blue River Watershed | collected 2017-08-18 | reverse complement strand
GCACTAGCTGGCTCAGGAAGCGCAGCAAAATGTGACTGCCCAGAAGCCAAAGCAATCAACTCACGAGCAATATTACGCTTCACCGCAGGATCCAACACATGCCGAAGGATAATATCCTGCACCTGCATAAGAAGCGCAGGCACATCCAAATTCTGTTTAGCATTAGGATCAAAACGCCCAGTCAACTGATTCAAGAACGTAATCGCCTTCATATCGCCCTCTTGAACCTTCTGGCCCAAAGCAGCATCCGCCATCGGCAAAAACTTCTTCAAATTATCTTCAGACTTCGCAGCCATAGCAGCCCCGAACTCCTTCTGACGCATCCAACCATCAACCTCATTGAGGCTAATCTTCATACGCTTCGCCAACACCTGAGGCGTCAACATATTCAAAGGATTCAAATACGCCTGCAAAAAGTTCTCTTGCCTAAGCGTCAAATTAGGGTTCTGCGTCGTCTTAATACCACGATCAGCTAAAGCACGCTGAAACTTACTAGACCCCCAAACAAGCTCCACATCCTCCTTAGACAGGCTCGCATCCTGATCTAAAAGAACCTGAGTCTCCAAAAAAAGCCCCTGACGGTCAGCAGCAATAGCAGCAGCCAACACAGCCTCAAATAAAGCCTGCTCCTTAGTTTTCCTCGGCGCATCAAGACGAGACTCAAACTTATTCGCGTCCACTTTCGATCCTTTCGATCTCGCGCGCTAAATACCACTGCGCTTTTTTCAAATCTTCTAACTGCTTGCCTTTATACGGCGCGCGCAGGACGTACTTGATCACGTTACCCAAAGAGAATCCCATATGCTCAGTTATCTGGATTGTCTCTATTCCAGACGGATGGCTTTGATAGTGCTTCGGTGAATTTACTGGGTCGTGCTGGACAGCAGATCCGGCCTGTACGTTTGCAAAATCTGAATTGCCCATTTTATCTGATCCTCTACTCTTGCTCCTGCTGGATGGCTTTTATTCCACAACTCTAAATTTTCTGGTCGATTATCCGACCTATTAGCATTTAGGTGATGCACCTCTTCGCCGGGCAAAAGGCTTCTACCTATTTTCTGTTCCATCACTACGATATGCTCTCGAACTCTACCGGTATGTTTGTTCGCTCTAGGATGCTCTGGAATTCTTAAAAAGACATATCCATCTTTATTTATTACTTTTTCAACCGCTTTCCAAGAAGATGGGCCAGTCCTATAGCAGCCACAGCTTTTCGTCTTACCAGCCCTAAGATTATGAGCAAACGCCGTTATTGTATTCCCGCAATCGCATAAAGCCGCCCATCTAGGATTGCCCTTGTCATTAACGCGATTAAGCACAGTTAGGCGGGTAAACCGCTTTCCGCTCAGGTTTTCTGCTTGTCTACTCATGTTTTCATTATAGCTGATACCGCAAGACAATTCCAGTGAACAGGTCTATTTAGCTCCATCTTTCTTCACCTCAACGCCCGCACAAACCTTACGGCCACAACGACGACCATGCACATTAATACACTTACAAAACGGAAACTCAGCCATTAGCCCCTCGGCAACCCTTCAAGCTCAACCAAATACTCCGGCGAAACACCCAAAATCGTCAACAACTTACCCGACAAAACATCAGGCATACTAACCGTCTTCCCCGACTCGTAATCCCTCACAGTCGCAGGATTCAACCTCAACATGCTCGCAAACGCAGTCGGCGTCTTCGCCAACTCTTTCCGCCACAGGGAGAAAGACGGGTAATACTGGCTTAAAACGTACGGAGGCACCTCCAACAGGTTCTTTGCCGCAGGTGTCAAACTTGCAACAGAAGGATTCTTCAACCACTTCTCAATCTCACTCTCAAGATAAGCAGGCGGCACATCGAGGATGCCCGCAATAGTTTGCAATAAGGCTGGGCTAGGACGCTTAGTGCGCCCATCCTCAATAGCCGTGAGGGCGCTGCGATGAACGCCAGCACGCTGAGCCAACTGATTCTGACTAAAGCCTGCCGTAATCCTAGCAAGCCTCAAAGGGTGATCTGCAATACGAGCCATGTTGCAATAATAGCATCAATGATAGACAGGTGTTGAAAATGTGAAATTTGGAGGGGGAGTGCTAACTATAGGGGACGGCTGGAATCGCCTTCACAACATGGTTGCGCTGTCAATGCCTGCCACAAGAGCATCGCAAGCGAGGCAGGCTATACCCCCCCCTAGGGGATAGGCCTTGCGAGGTATAAGCAAACACGATACCTAGTATTGCTAACAATGATGAAGCATTTAGCACCCTGGTCGATAGAGTTATTACATAGCCCGGCACCCGCAGGGCTACCCGACCAAAGGAGCACATCATGACCGCAACCACCACCCGCGCACAGCAGGCCGTCCTTGCTTTCGCTTATGACGCTAGCCACGCTTGGCTAGTCGTGTCACTTGACGAGGAGCATGGCTTCCCGGAGGCGATGAACTTTGCCTCGCAGTATTCTTACGTGAACCTAATGGGCAGTAACTTTGCTGGCGATGTTTACTTGGAGGAGGACGTGGACGCTCTAGCGTTCATCAAGACCTATGGCATTGACGTCACCGCCGTTCAACAGTATGAACTTCCGAATGGCCACGTTGTCCGTGACTGGCCTACCGGTGAGGCTAACCCGGAAGACCTAATGGACATTCTCCGCAAGCACTTTTAACCCCTCAGCCCTGAGCATGGCACTAAAAGGCTCACCCTCAACCAAGAAAGGCAACGACCATGAACATTCTAAACATCGACGAATTTTTCAAATCACTCGCAGACAGCAACTCAGCATTCGCAGACGCAATCCTACGTGAGGAGAAGTCAGGCTTCGATGACTTCGAGGCAACCCTTGACCGCAAATACGAGGAGGGTTTCATCGACGGCATGCGTCATGCTTACATTCTCCTCACCGGTAGCACCCTAGACAGCCCTTCAAGCGACATGCTTGAAAAAGAAATCAGGGCAGAGTATCGCTCGTAACCCCTCCCGGCTATCCCTGCCGGCCTCAACCCCCTGAGGCTGGCAGGGATTTTTTTATCCTCCGGATAGAAGGGGACGGCTGGAATGTGTGTTGTGCCTTGTGCCTTGCCACGCCTAAGCCACGCTTGCCACGCTCTTGTTGCTTGCTTTGCTTGCCACGCTCGCCACAATGCTAGACAAGCCTTGCTAGCGGTGATTTCGAAAAAATGTGAAAGTGTGGGCAGGATTGGCTAGCCTTACACTTTGACACCGCCTAAACACGCCTTGACATCGCCTTAGCACACTTGCCACGAAAACAAGGCTAACTAACTATCAGAAATTGCGATACTTACTATCTGAACAAACGTGAATGATTTAGTCGTTTAGTCTGATAGCGTTTCTATTAGCAACAAACCAACCAACAAGAAAGGCTCTAAAAATGCGTATGAACGACAAAGACATTCGAAACCAAATCCTAGACTCTTGGGAATGGTTGAAGGATGCTAACGAGGACTTTATCTATGACCGCCTTACCGAAATGGCGGATAGTGCCGTCCCTGTTTACAACAACGAGATTATTCAGGACTGGCAAGAGATGCCTAACGATTTCAATGACAGTTGGCAAGAACTGGGCGGCTATGACGAAGGTGAGACTAGCATTATCGGACTAATGGCAATCGATCTCTACGCTTACTATCAAGACGCTTACCGCCGTGTTTATGCCGATGTTTTGGCAGAAGAGGCACGCCTAGCAGAAGAGGAAGAAAACTAATGGCACTAGAAAACAAGGTAGATTTCACCGTAGAGCGAAAAAACATAGAAGGTTGGTTCGGACGCAACCTTACCGACAGGGAATGGGAAACCTTCGCATCCGAAATCGAGGTAGCACTCGATGACGCTTTGGAAACTATGTCGGTTGAGATTTTTGATGACCTAGCCAACTTAGTAGAGCAAGACAAAAAATACGACCTAGCAGAAGAGGACGCCAACTAATGACCGTTTACACAACCGCCAACGATACTTGGCAAATGACCGTAGACAACCGCCTACAAGGTTGGGGGGTTGAGGTTAGCAAATGGACGGGCGAGGATTTTGATGTCCGTTATGACCTTTATGTCATCGCCGATAACCTTTTTGAGGCAACCTTTGACGCTTTGATTACGGCAGGGTTCCCAGAGAACAATGCCGAATACCAACTAGCCGAATGGGGTATTTTTATGCCAGAAGAGGACGAAGACTAATGAACAAGTGTCCACGCTGTAATCAATCTAGCGAAACGGTTTTACTTGACCAAGACGGCGAACCGTATCTTTGCGACACCTGTTGGAACGAAGACGGAGATGAAGACTAATGCCCGCCTGTTGTATGTTTTGCGATGCTGTTTTCTTCCCTAGCACGCATCGGACGGAATGCCCAGATTGTGGGTATTGGTTTTCCGAACCTATCCAAAACGATTTTTACCGCTAACCAAGAAAGGCTACAAAATGACCGCCAACCAAACCGAAGACACTCTAAAATGCGTTGCTTGCGACCAATCTAACCTAGACCTGTTTGCTTGCCCTAGCGATCGTGAGGCGTGCCTTGCTTGCTGTGGTTGCCCTGAGCACCTAGACGAGGGATGGACTGTTGAAGACACTAATCCCGACAACTAAGGACGGTTCACCAATGACACCAGCCCAGATTGAAGAGCACCGCAACCGTTGCCAAACTTGCCAGATGTCCTATTCGTGGACACTATGCGACACCATTAGAAAGGCTACAAAATGAGCAACAAGTTTTTCATTACTACAACCTATGAAACTGTTTCACCTGTCGAGGCGTGGGAACGGCTACACACGCAAGCCACCGACCGCCAGTATTCGCTTTACAACTGGCTTAGCGGTTGCGAAGGTGAAGACCCCGAAGACGATGTGAACACCCGTGAAGAACTCGACTACATCGAGGGCTACCTTGACGCACTAGACAAAATCAAACCATTCATTCAACCAAGAGAGGCTACAAAAATGAGTAAGCAATACGAACAGTTCGTTAGCGATGTTCTAGACACGATTGCGGAGATGCGTTCTACGGGTGATTTCGATGAGAACACCCTAGAAACCCTAGAATGGAGGCTTTCAACGCCGACAGACGAAACCGAAACAGCACAATAATCTGGCACCAAGAAGGGATACAAAATGAGCCAACCTACGCACCTAGCAAAATGTGCTTATTGCGACCAAAACATTACTATCTATCGCCACGCTGTTGTTCACGGCGAGGTATCTGATGTTTGTTATGAGCGTGAGTTTTCTAACTGGCTTGACGTCAAGGCTCACTCGCCTTTTATCGTCGAACCGAAGACTGTCCGAATGGAAGAGGCATCGTAATGAATGACGATCAAGACGAAATGCGTCTTTGCTATGACTGTGGGCAGTCTATGTTGTATTGGCAGTATGACTATCACCGTTGCCCAATCATTGATGAAGACAACGCAAACGCAACACGCCCGACCGTCGTATCACGCAAAGTTTTCACTCAAAATCTGAGTCGCATTCCATAGGAAACCAAAAGAAACTTACTATACGGCTAAAACATCATTTAGTAGATTTTTTTTTTCTTCTTAGGTTAAACGATTTCAAAATGGCAAAAATAGGAAAATAAAGGGCAAAAACACCCCTTTTTTTGACCCTAAAACACTTGACACGAACAAAACACACAATAAACTGTTATTTAGCAGGTTAGGTAAGATAACCTGCTCAACACGAAAAAGAGAGGCAAAACCTATGTTTCACCCCATTTACGGCGAACTTATGACCGCCAAAGAAGTTGCTGAGGCAACCCATTTCACACTCAACCAGTTGCGAAACTGGCGTAATGATAGTCGAGCTCACCTAGCACCGTTTGGCTCTATTCAAATCGGTGGCACTTCTTACTACCGCAAAATCGTTGTCCAAGACTACCTAGACGAGCAAGGCCCTCAGTCTGGCAACTACCGTATGACCGATAGGGATAAGAAGTTTCCGTTGAATGAGTCTGTGTCTGCTGAGTTGGGCAAGATTGACGCGATCAACACGGTTTCACGCATTACGACTGAGAATGTGATGAACTGGCTGGAAACACAGTTGGATAAGAACATTAGTTTCATCAACACTTGGAAGGCTACTTGGGCTGAACTGGGTGAAGAATACATCTCTAAGAATGATGCGTCTACGAACTATGCTTGGTATCCGTCGGCTGTTCAGACTCAGCGTTTGTTTGTGAGTAATGCTCAGGGTTTGGGTTTGACTGTTGAAGACATCAAGGCTATTCCTGTGGGTGCTGTGCCACCGTTGAACGAAAAGAAATAACCAACCAACCAAATAATGAAAGGCAGTAAAAGATAATGGCTAGATACACCGTATGGTATTCGGAAACTTACACCTATAAGGCTTGGTTTGAGGCTGACTCTAAGGAGCACGCTCAGGAGCTTTTGGAGCAGGTTCGGGATAGCGAGATTGAGGTTGAAGAGTTGCCTGAGTTTGGCAACAAGGATAAGAACTATGAACTTGATGTTGCTGTTGAAACTTTGGAAGAGGTTGAGAACTAATGGCTAAATACATTGTTGAGCAGATGGCTCAGGTGTGGTATCGCGTTGAGGTTGAGGCCGATAGCGTTGATGAGGCGAAAGAGCTTGGCGAAGACTTGTTGTCTGAGGGTGAGGGAACGCCTAATCCTGACTGGATTTTCGCTGACCACTTTTGGATTTTGAACACCGAAACTGATGAGAGCGAGAGTTTCTGATGCTTAGGGAGTTTAGGGTTCAGGTTCAGCAGACTGTTTGGTCTGAGGTTCGTGTTGAGGCTGAGTCTTTTGATGAGGCGTTGGCTGTGGGCACAAGGATCATTGAGGATGGTGGCGGTATTTTGGATGCGACTATTCCTCGTCCTAATGGTGTTTATTGGGTGTTGGATGTTGTGAACCGTGAGGTGTTTTCGAATGCGTAAGACGAAGATCCATAAAGGGTTGTGGGTTTGCTATGACGGTTCGTGGGGCACTGAGGAGGTTCAGTTGTTTGATACTTCTAATTGGTTGCGTGAGGACTGGGACAGGCTTGATGCTGCTGGTGATTACGACAAGCTGCTCACTGCTCGCCACATTACTCGTAAGCGTAATAAGCAGGCTCGTAAGCAACGCCTTATTGAGCAGGAAGCTGAAAGAATTATGGCTGGTGCTCGCCTACTAGAAGTCCGCACGATTATTCTGTCCGGGAATGAGAATGGGCTAGACGAGAATGCCTAGCCCATTCAACCAACCAAATAATGAAAGGAGCACCATTATGAGTTATGCCCGACCAAAGGCATACAAGTATGCTAGCACAATGACGCAGGTTTTGGCTCATACGCAACTGTTTATGTTGTTGTTGGAGGCCAGTTTGGATGCGCCGTTGGGTGTGATTGTTTTACAAACTGCTTTGACTATTGGCGCTTATGCGCTTGCGTTGTGGGTGATTTGTGATGATCAAGCCTAAGCCGTTGAATAAGGTTATCCGCGATAGTTTGGAGTTTTACGGATGGAAGCTGTATGAAGGTGGGAACCCGTTGTATGAGGGTTCTTATGTGAAGGATGGTCTTGCTTTGACTATTGTTCAGGGTAGGACTATAAAAAACTTTTACCATGTTGCGTTTTTTACGCCAACTTCGAGTAATAATAGATTTGTCTCGCAAACCGTTTTGCTAGACATTATCCAAGGTAAAGCAGAATAAAGGAGTAAAGCATGAAAAGCATTGAAGAGTTTGAAAGCCTAGTGAAGGATGCTAAGGCTGTGTTGATTACTGGTGCGCCTAAGGCCACCAAGGATGACAAGAGCGCTGTTGAAGTCTCTGATCCTATTCTCGCCTCTGAGTTGTTGGCTGAGCGCGCGAGCCTTGCTGATGAGATTAAGCGTTTGACTGCTCGTAAGGTTGAGATTGAAGCCATTATCAAGGATGCTATTGGCAACAAGGATGTTCTGTTGGTTCACGGTGCTAAGGTTGCGAGTATTGCTCGTTGGCGTGAGACTGCTGTTTTGACTGATGTGGTCAAGGAAATGTTTGCTTTGGTTGATTATCCTGAGCTTTATAAGCGCTCTTCTAAGAGCCGTCTAACTATTCACTAAGGGGAATAAAAATGGTTTATGTATGGATTACTGAGACTTCTGGTATGAAGCGTTTTGTTGATGATCAGTGGTTGAACCCTTGCTATAAGTGTGGTGAGAAGATTTCAGCTTGTCAGGCTAATGCTTTGTGCAACGACGTGAAGGGCAACTTCTTCTGCACTTTGTGTAGCGATGAGGGTTGTGGCACTTGTGGCCAGAATGAGCCTGAGGTTTGTGAGCATGGTGCCAGCTGCACTTGCGATGAGGTTCGTGAAGAGATTGAAGGGGTCAACTAATGTTTATGTGTGTTGAGTGCGACAACTGGTTTGACTGGGAAGAGTGCGACGAGAACAAGGCTGTGCCTATGTGTAAGGGGTGCGCCAGTGTCTCTGGTTGATGAGGTCTTGTATGACTATCAGCAGTTGGCTGCTAGGAGGATAACCGAGTCGAGACGGATCCTTCTGGCAGACCAGCCGGGCTTAGGTAAAACTCTTGAAGTGTTGGGTTCTTTGGAACTTGATGGGTTGTTTGAGCGTCCTAGCAACATTCTGATTATTACTCCGATTATCAACGCACAGACTACTTGGCGGGACACTGTTGAGCGTTTTGTGAAGCCTCGCTATGACTTGGTGAACCTTGTTGATGTGTCTAAGGGCACAGCTAGTCAGAAAGCTAAGGCTATGAGTGTGTGGTCTGCTGAACGGGCAAACATTGTGTTGGCTAACCATAATGCGGTGGACATGACTAAGCAGGGTTTGCGTGTGAAGGATTTGAACCGCTTTACCTATGATGCGGTGATTGTTGATGAGTCGCACATGGTGTTGCCTATTCGTGATTTGCGTAAGCTGACTAACTTTTGGAAGGGTTTGTCGAAGATTGCTATGTCGAATGAGTGTATTCGTGTAGCAGTGTCTGGCACGCCTGATCGTGGCAAGTTAGATAACCGTTATGGCACTTGGTTGTTTTTGCATCCTGAGCGTGTGCCGTCGAGCAAGTTTGTTTGGATGGAACAGAACTTTTGGATGTCTGAGATGCAGGTTGCCCGTAATAGGACTATTAAGGTGCCTATGGGTTTGAAGTCTGAGGCTGAATGGTTGGAGCGCGACCGGCAGTGGATGATCCGCAGGACTAAGCAAGAAGTGTTGCCTCAGTTGCCACCTAAGCGTTATGTGGATGTTGAGATTGAGTTGGGTAAAGAGCAACGTTCTGAGTATTTCATTCAGCAGATGGTGTCTGAGAAGAAGATTTATGATGCCAAGTTGGAGGAGCGAGACTCGGGCGAGGCGATGGTGTTTGCTTTGCGTGCCCGTCAGATTGCTGCTTGTTCTTGGACTGATGTTGATGGGACGCCTGTGCCTGTTGTTGGTGGCGCTTCGGCTAAGTTGGATTGGTTGATGGAGTGGTTCCGGGAGCGTGGCTTTTTGGAGCAGGATGACATGGCTGATAACAAGGCGAAGGTTGTTATTGTTTCGCAGTTTGCGAAGGTGTTGCATTGGTTGCAGAAGGAGTTGGATGTTGCAGGTATTGGTTCTAGCGTGCTTGATGGTTCTACCCCTGACAATCATCGTGCTGAAATCCAGCGTGAGTTTCAACAGGGCAATCTTCGTGTGGTGTTGTTGTCTGGTTCTATGGGTGTTGGCATTAATTTGGATGCTGCCGACGACTTGATTATGTTGGATAGTCCGTATGACCCGGATCGTATTGAGCAGATTGAGGATCGCGTGCATCGTGCAAGCAACATGCACCATGTGACGATTTGGAACCTTATTGCTGTGGACACTATTGATCAGGCGATTGCTGAGAAGGTTGGTAAGCGTTATAAGACGACTCGTAAGCTTCTTGATGGTGCTCGTGGTGTTGTGTTTGGGCGAGACATTATTGCTCGCGTGTTGAAGGAGCAGAAGTGAGCAAGTTAGTCTGGGATATTGTTGGCAATTACGAAAATTGCCATATGCCTCACATTCTGATTGAGGAACGCAAGCACGAGGATTCCGTAGAGAGTATTTTTACTTGTCTTGATTGCCTTGAGGAAGGTATCCGGAAGGTAGAGCGTGACCGTATCGTTGCGTTGCTAGAAAGTTACGAGGGTTGGAAAACTGTTATGGAGCATGACAGCGATTCAAGCATTGAAAGTGTTATCGCTCTTATCAAAGGGGGGAACAAGTGAGCGAAGAACTAGAAAGTGGCTACAAAATACTTGCCAACGATACGGAAGCGTATAGGCGTAGAAGCCCAAGCCATCACTGCGGATTTGACTTTAGTGATGGGCTACAGACTGCGACTTGTAATTGTGGGGCGGTAGCAACTAACCCCTACTACATGGAGCAGCCGCCAAGAACGCCAGAACAATTATGGGCTGAGGCGGTGGCTTACGGCAGAGCAATAGAGCATGACATGATTCTTGACCGCACTTACGATGATGAAATCATGCACAACATTTGGTGGGTCATCAAGCGTGAGGATAGTTTCCCAAGCGGACAGTTTATTGCTGATGCTATCAGGCACTTTTTGCTTATCAAGGGAGAGAACAAGTGAGCGAACTAACTTACGAAAATCTTATGAAACTGGTGCAGCAAGAAAAACTAAAATTTTCTGTAAAGCCAGATAACAAACTTGTAATTAGGGAAAAAGATTATGAAGCAATCAAGAGCTTCACTGGCTTCAGTGATGCCGGTATGAGAGCACGTTACACAACTTTTGATGAACTTAAGGGAGAAAACAAGTGAGCGAGTTGCCTGACTATCATTGCCCAGATTGTAGGGACATAAATTGTTTGCATTGTTTTTGTGTAGCGCCAACGGTTTGCGAAACCTGTGAAGCGTTTAGAGAGGGAGAGGGCGATGCCAAGTAAGCGTAAGCCTTCTACCAAGATGAAGGCTAAGGGCATGATTTGCACTGAACCTGAGTGTGGTAAGCCTGTTGAAGCGAAGATGTTGTGTGACTCGCATTATGAGCGCATGATGCGTGACAGGCGTAAAGAAGCGCAAGGATTGATCCCGGTGCGTTATGAGAAGCTTGGCAGGTATTGTAAGCGTGACGATTGCAACGATCGCACCATTGCAAAGAACTTGTGTCGCAAACATTATTATGAGCAGCGTGCTTTGATTTTGAAGAAGACTATCCCTTGTCGTGAAGAAGGTTGTGGTAGCAACGCGGTACCAACCAGTTTCTTGTGTATGAAACATAAGTTGGCGTTGGGTCAGCATGACAAGCAGGCTATGTTGGAGGAAGCTAAGAGGCTTCGCGGAGAGTTGTTGACGGTTCACCCTGATGAGCCTCGTGACCCTCGGATCGTTATTGAACCGTTGAGGATTTCTAAGAAGATTAGTTTCATTAAGTTCGGCCATGAAGTGACTGCTGTTGAATCCGATGACTTGATTGCCATTGTAGACATGTTGGATAAGATCCTGTCACGTAAAGGGTTTGTGCCGATGCGTCTTCGCTACGATTGGAACCCTAAAGGTGACGGTGTGAATGTTGTTTATAACGGTTTGCATCCTGCACAAACATTTGTTCTGCATAATGTCTGACCTTAGGTGTAGACTGAACACCCAACTGAAAGAGACAAGAGATGCCCGTACAGATTTTAGAAGCTAAGCCTAGTGATTACACTGAGGCAGACCAGAAGGCTTACGACACTGCCCACACTTGGTTGCGTCGCATTCAAGAGTTGTACATTACTGAGCGTTCACACCAGAAGATCATTGGTATCAGTGAGGTTGGTTCAGACTGTCGCAAATGTGTTGCCCGTAAGCTTGCTGAGAAGCCTAAAGATGTTTCAGGTGGTTGGTTTCCGTTTGTTGGCACCGCAGTGCACCAAGCGTTAGAGGATGGCTTTGCCGGGCGTGAATGGTCTGACGAGTATCTTCTAGAAAACCGTCTACACGTGCACTCTTACAAAGGTTTAGAACTCGGTGGCTCTTGCGACATGTATGCTAAGGCGGGTGTTGTCAACGACTGGAAAGTTGTTGGTACCAGAGCTCTTAGTGAGGCTGCTAAGGGCAAGATTAAAGACCAGTATCGCGTACAGGCCATGTTGTATGGTTTGGGCTGGGTCAAGAAAGGTTATGACGTCACACATGTGTCGTTGACTTTCTTGCCACGCGACAAAGATTTGTCAGAAGCGCAGGTTGTTATGCTACGTTATGACGAACGAGTGGCAATGGAGGCACTCGCTGCTCTTGAAGTTCTTATCGATGCTGCAGAAATTGTTGGCTGGGATAAGGTCATTGAGAAGCAACCAAAAGCATCATTTTGTTTCGACTGTAAAAAGTATGAAGCAAGTGAGCAGGACGACCTTGAGTCGTTCATAACCCGATAAAACAAATACAAAACAAAGAAAGCAAATAAATCATGGTAAACATTCAAGAAGTAAACCTTCCAGATCCAAACTCACTATTCACCACCGTTTCAGTTCCATCAATCTCGTTCAAGGACTCAAAGATTGGTGACTCGTTCACTGGTACCATCACTGCTCTTGAGACTGCTCAGGTTCGTGACTTTGACACCAATGAGCCAAAGTTCTGGGACGACGGCAAGCCACAGCTGCAGGTTGTTCTAACTTTGGACACTGAGTACACTGACCCAACCAACCCTGAAGACGATGGCACCCGCAAGCTTTACCTTGTTGGCGCAAAGCTAACTGCTATGAAGGCTGCCGTTAAAGAGTTCGGTAAGCCTGTTGCTGTAGGTCAGGTAATCACCATCACCTTCTCAGGTGAGAAGCCAAACGCTAACAAGCGTTTCAACGCAACCAAGTTGTACTCGGTTAAGTTGGAGGCTGGCACTGGTTCGTCTAAGGCTGTTGACGCAGTATTGGGCACCGGCGCTGAAGAGGTATCTGATAAACTATCAGCAGAGCAAATCGCAAAGATCCAGAAGCTTTCAGCTGCGGGTCTCGATGATGGCGAAATTGCTGAGACTATGGGTGTCAACAAGTACGCCGTTATCTCAGCTCTAGAAACCTTCTAAGCTCCCTTTGACGGGGGTGCAGGTATTCCCTTCCCTGCACCCCCTTCCCAACCTCGAAAGGATTTACCAATGACGGCCATGACCAAGCCTTTTCAAGAACTTCTAGAGCGACTCGGCTACGAGCAAGACCAGAACGTTACTGTCTGCTACCAGTCTGCTACTCAAGGCTTCCGTGTGAAGCAAACTAAACTTCAATTCGCTGACACTATTGTTGAAGCGTTGACCGACATGAAAGCTAATGTTTGGTATGAAATCAATCCAAGTAACGCGACTGGCCGAGCCAAAGCAGACGATATTAGTCGCTTGTCTGCCGTATGGGCTGACATTGACTTTAAAGAAACTGGGGTTCAAAGCCCAGAGAACGCATCAGGACTGGTCGACCTGTTGTCAGACCTCATTGGTGTTGAACCTACGGCGGTCGTTCATTCAGGTCATGGTTTGCAACCGTATTGGGCGATTGACCCTGCAGAAGACTACACACAAGAGCAAGCAGCGGGTGTTTTGGCTCGTTGGGGACAATTCGTTCGCTGGGTGGCTGCTTCACAAGACGGGGAAGTCGATTCCGTATTCGATCTACCACGTATCTTCCGAGCACCCGGTTCCATTAACTTCAAAGATGCGGATAACCCGGTTGCCACGAGCGTTTCGTTTCCCAGTGCTTGGCGACCACTCAGCCTCGACGAGCTCGATGACATACTCATCACTCATGGGTTCACATCTGTCCATACCGCACCAGACGCTTTCGAGCGAGTCAGTGGAGCGAATTCTTGGGAGTATGCAGAGCACGACTGCCACTGGGTCTCGTACCTCTTCTCGTCTGTAGCGCCAACTAATGGTGCACCAAAGTCTCGCCACGGTTGGTTAGTTCAGCAACTCATCAAGATCAATGCTGCACACCGTAACGGTTGCTTGACTGAACATTCAGCGCACGAACTTGTACGCACCTTGGATAACCAGTTCCGTGACTTTTTGAAGGCTGCGCCTGCTCGTGAAATGAACAAGGGTGAAGTCGAGTCGGCTTCTCGTTGGGCTATTGCACGTGTCGAAGCGATGACCCCTGAGAAGCTCAAGGAAGAAATTAGACGCCACCAGCACAACAACCTTGTCACTGACGGTTCTGAGCCTCTCATGCAGCCTTCTGAGGAGGATGGGAGGGCAAACCTTCGTGAGGTTTACCAGAACTCAGTAAACGTTCTAGGTTTCAACGATGCTTCAAACTCTTTCCGTCTCAACTATTGGATGCAAGGCCAGTACCGCCATGTTACCGATGTTGGATGGCACTACTGGGACGGTTCACGTTACGTCGCAGATAAAGACAAATCAATCATTCAGACCGCTATTGATGCCCTCCAGCCTGCCATCACCCTTGAGATGGGTAAAGAAGGTAAGCGTTGGATCGAGTCGTCAAAGAACAAGGACCGACTAACTAATGCGATTGCTATTAGCGCAACTAGCCCAGAAATTCTTATCTCCGCGATCGAGTTGGATGCAGAAGCAAATAACATCTGCACACCTGACGGAATTGTCAACCTACTCACTGGCGAAATTAGACCTGCTGTCAAGGGTGTGGACCTCAACACACGGCAAACCGCCGTCACCCCGCGAAAGATGGCTACTCCTTTATGGGACGCGTTTCTCAAAGAAACTATTGAAGACCCGGACCGAATTATGTATGTGCAAGAACTGTTTGGTGCGTCACTATTTGGGGACTCACGCTTCCACGTCCTACCCGTCTTTGTGGGAACTGGAGCCAACGGTAAATCAACCATCATCGACGTTATAGCAGGGATTCTAAATGACTACGCAGCAACAATGCCTGAAAACTTCCTCTTGGATACTACTGGTAACGCGCACCCAGCTGACATTGCTCGACTACGAGGTGTCCGCCTCGCAGTGGCATCCGAAACTCGACCAGATGGTAAATTCAACGAGTCACGTGTCAAGATGCTTACTGGTGGCGACACTCTTAGCGCACGTTTCATGGGGCAAAACTTCTTCGACTTTAAGCCGACGCATACGCTTTTCATGGCTGTTAATCACCTCCCCGAAGTCAAGTCTGGTGGTGACGGTTTCTGGAGACGTCTTAGAAAAATTGATTTCCGCAAAACCATTCCGGTTGAGAAGCGTAAAGAAGGTTTGAGTGGAAAACTTGTAGCCGAAGAGGGCGCAGGTATTTTGCAGTGGATGATCGAGGGCGCTGTGCGTGTTAGCACTCAAGGCTTCAACGAGCCTGAGTCTGTCAAGATGGCAACCCAGTCTTACCGTCACGAAGAAGACCACATTGCTAAGTTCTTGGATGAGAAGACTCTTCTTGCTGACACCGCTGTGGTCACTAAGGTTTCTTTGTACAACGCTTACCGTGACTGGTGTAACGAGAATGGTGAGAAGCCAATCACACAGAACGCTCTTGGCCGTGAAGTCAAGGGTCGTCTAGGCGTGCAAGAGTCAGAAACTGCAGGCTACCGCATGTTCATTGGTGTGGAGCTGCTAAAGATCGACAGCACCAACAACAAGTCAAGTGTTGACGACATCCTCGGTTACATCGACGACAGGGAAAAAGATGAGTACTGGAAGAGATAACCCTTGCTTTGGTTGCAGGGCAGGGTTTCACAACGAGTGTGAATCAGTCTGGCTTGACGTCATTGAACAAGAATGTTGTTGCGGTGGCGAAATAAAGTTTGACATGGCAGGCAATGTGCTTGCTGAAGATGCCGTTGAGGCAGGTTTTGATACTGGAGAGATTGACAATGGATATATCGCACATGACCAAGGTTTTACCAAGTCATTGGCAGACTACACAGACCCTATCTCTACAGGACGTAAGAAAGCTGCTCAGCTCTACCCAATCGCAGTCGGCATGGTGTGTGAGTGGGCTGGACTTGCAAAAGCTGGTGGAGGCGTGGCTCCTATTATCGGTTGCATTGGCAGAGCTGCCTCAGACCGTCACCACGGCCCAGATAAAAACACTATGAATAATGCTCCGGCGAACCTGCACCGGATCTGCGATCACTGCCACAACACTTGGCATGCTTTGAACGACCCTGCTTATGGCGAGCGCCCTGAGCACACTAAGCCGTTTATTCCAGAAGGAGAGCTCGGAGTTGACTGGTTTCTACATGACGCCAAAACAAAGGCGACAACTCAAGAAGTTTTGGAAGCGGAAAGTAAAAGACTTACTTCGCGGTAAATAATGAGACTTTGCCCATTCTGCAATTTAGAGTTTCCTTTAGAGTCATTCCCTAGGAGCAACGGAAGGCTCAGGGGTAAATGTCGCGATTGCGTTCGCGCCTACGATAGGGCCCTCCGGGCTAGGCAAAAATCTGAAAACGCGGAGGCTTACAAGGCTAAGGTTTTTGCGCAATCTGAAAAGCGTAGGGATAAGGCGCGACTTTACTCTAAGGCGTACCGCGAAAAGCACCCAGAAAAGGCGTTAGAAAACTCTAGACGCAGACGTGCAAAACGCCTTGGCAACAAGTTTGAAAAGTACTCAGAGGCTCAGGTGCTTGAGATTTATGGGAGCGTTTGCTATTTGTGCAAGGTTGGAATAGATCTAAGTGCTCCCAGACGCGCTGGAAGGCCGGGCTGGGAGCTGGGACTTCACATCGATCACGTTCTACCTCTTTGGCAAAGCGGACCAGACACGCTAGAAAACGTAAGGCCATCTCACGCTAAGTGCAATCTCTCTAGGACTAGGACCCTTTAGCTACAAACTTTTTTCCACGGAACCAGCTTATTCCGGAGTCAATCTGGACTAGCTCATAAAATGGCTGCTCGTCCTCTATCGTGACGACGCAGATTCCCTGTTGCCAGTTTTCATGGTAACGTGCAGATGTTCCATCAATTTTCGTACTTCCGTTAACGCTAGGTACTGCGCCATCGACGCGGCATAGGCAACCCGGAGAGACGGCGATAGACCTGATGTGCCCGTCACGGTTGAAGACTGTTTTTGATTGGAGCTCAAGTCTGTGAGCGTGTCCGAAGATGGTTGAGATGTGCGGATCTGTACCGGTATAAGCAGCAGCGGTTGATCCGTTTGATCTTGCTTTGTTACCGTGTACTGCGCGTAGGTTTGATGTGAGCCAATAGGCACCTGCCGGATACGCGTCAATGTACTCAACTCCAATTTCATCTAAGCGAAGTAGGTAAGGGATGCTCATTACGGGCAGTTCGTCTGCGTTTGCACGCTTCAACCCCCATGCTGCTGCAGCGTTGGTTTGAATAAACTTTTCAAGCCTGCGGTCGTGGTTGCCTTCGATGAGAACAATGTGTGCGTCTGGGCCTGCTGCAGCTCGCTGCTGTTGCAGGAACAAGTGTCCACGGTTGAAAGCGTTTTGTGTAGTGCCTGCAAAGGCTGCCTCTTGTTCGAACCTGCCGAAGGTCGGTAGGTCTAGATAGTCGCCAAGGTTGATAACACTGTCTACGCGGTCGTTGTCTGCAAGGTAGGAGACGATCTGTAAAGCAACGTCCATTGCTTGTTCGTCGTGAAACTCGCTCCACTTGTTGTCGATGAAACGATACCCAATTTGTGGGTCAGGTAAAGCAACGTGCACCTTGTGCTTGGTTTTAGGTTGTTTGTGTGGTTTTGGTGCCGTGATGGTCACGGGTTTTGCAGCTTGCACTGGCTCCCACTTTGGTTCGGGCTTCAGGCTACCTAGCACAAGCGCAACTCTTTGAACGGTGCTTAAAGATTTGGCTGTCGGTTGCCCTAAAGCCTGCTGAGATTAGTTGTGCGCTCAAAGCTTTAGCAGTCCAGCGAGGATCAGCTAAAGCTTCGGTGAGGATGCGCAGGTCATCATCTTTGAGTTGACTTGTTGCGCTGAGCATCATTGGGCAGAGCGCTTCCTTTTCAGGAAGTTTAAGGTTTTCTAACATTTATTCCCCGTCTCGGTTAGTAACTTTAGCCTAACAGGTTATTCTGATTTTTCGCTAGTTTCTTCAGGCAACACTGGCTTAGGTAGCAGCCTCCAAGAAATAGATTCTTCGTCCCAAGCGTAGATCTTTGGGTCTTCTGGCAGAATGGGCTTTTTTGCCTGCCTTATCTCGCCCTCAAATTCCACTTCTATGTCTTCAAGTTCAGGCTGCTTTTTGCCATCTATTACCCAGTCTGCATCTTCAGGCTCAGGAATGGGGTAGGTCCATTTCCACTGCTCCTCATCAAAAATAAATGAAGGGTTAGCTTCAGGCTTAAACGGCATAAACTTGTCTACGTCTGGCAGGTACTCCATGCCTACTACAGCAAAAACACCGCGGATTCGATTGTTGATTGAGGTTTGAATCCAGCGACCGCCTAAGCCAATCTCATTAGCGAGGTAGTCTTCGCCACGGTGCTCCTCGCTGTTTGGCACCACCAGCGCACGAGTGACGATATTGTTTTCATCAAGTTCTGCAAAGTGAGCCATTAGACGGTAAACCCTCCGGTTGATCTCCAGAAATAGTTGTGGTATCCGCCATTATTAGCGTAAACGACATCGCCAGTTGTTGATGTCAATGCCGGGAAGCTGTTAGGGTACCGCATGGTAAACCCTCCAGAGCTCGCAGGGCGCACTATGTCTGATTTGGCAGTTGCGCCCTCTCCTGTGTTTGGGGCACCCGCCGAGTTTCCTGTTCCGTACGCTAAATAAAAAGTGACATACATTTGATACCAAGTGTCATAGTGTGAGACTGAGTATGACGGGTTGTAGTATCCGCATCCGCCCTGCCCCACTTGGTAGCCGGGGAAGTAAGTTAAGCCAAACCCGGTGCCTGCGGTGAATCCTTGCCCACCGCTGCCAGAATAGACGTAGGGAGCATTAGTGAAGCCAGTCCCTCCGTTTCCGCCTGCTCCGGGAGCACCTCTTCCAAGTTGGTAATCCTGCATCACATAATATCGACCATCAAAGTACCCGTAGGATCGCTGAACATCAGAGCCAAAATTTGGAAAAGTTGTGACCGTTCCGTTTACGTTATTCCAGCTTGTTCCAACGTACTCGCCATAGTTGGCCGCATTTACCGTGGTTGCGGTTCTTCCTAGTGCTGTGCTTGAGTTTCCGGCTGCACCAACTAGGACTGTTTTAGTTGTACCGGGGATTAATGTTTCGTTTGTGTACTTTATTACGCTGCCACCGACCGCCGAGTTCCATTGAGTCGCGGTTCCGCCTCCAGCCCACAGCGTCGACTCGACTCCAGTGATTAGTGAGCCACCCCTAGGAATCCAACCGAACGCCGAGGCTGCACCAAAAGTAGACTTCAGTGGAGACATTGGCTACTCCTTAAGCAAACTTGGAAACAGAAGCAAACACTGTGTAGGTGGGGGTTGCTGCCGTTTTTACAATAGTAAAAGTGTAAGCATCAATAGCGCTTGCGTTACCGGACGTAGGCGCGGTGCCACCAAGCCACTTAGTGGTAACGCCAGTCGCGGTGCCATCCACCTGAACAGCGTTCACATAATATGCAGTTGCGTTGTTTGTCGACAGCAAGGTGACTGTAATAGATTCGCTTACAGCTAGCATCGAGGCAAGGGTCGTTCCGCTATTTCCACGAACATTCAACGCGCCATTGGCAGTTGCGTTTGCAGTGATGTAAACAACCGCATTATCAACAACGTTAAAGGTGTAACCGGCGAAGCCAGTTGCGACTAATGTAGCCGCCTCAATGATTGGCTTAACCTTTAAGGTGCCCGATACGGTTGCTACTCCAGTAAAGGTTGGCGAAGCAAGCGGTGCTTTTGCTGCAAGGTCAGAAGTCAAGTTTGTAACATCTGACTGAGCGATCGCACTAGAGCTTGAAAGAATGCCACTAGCGTTAGCCTTAACAAAGCCAGCAGAAAGTTGGGTATCTATGTCGCCATTTACCACCAGTGTGCCAGTAGAGCTCAACACGATAGGAGTGCTGTTGTAGGCACCCGCGACAAATCTGTTTACCGCAAGAGTATCGTTTGCGTTGTCGTACGCTATCTCGAATCCGTTGCCATCTGTTCGACCGTACGAAAGAATGCCGTAACCTGAAGCGTTTGTTGATTTGATGGTCAACTTAGGGTACTGCGATGTTGAGTTGATTGTCACATCGTTAGGGAACGTAGGATACGACAGTGGTGCAGCGCCGATGTCGGCAAGGCTTTGGCTGGTCCACATGCTTGTCGCGTCATTCCAAGCGAGAACATTGTTGTCGCTAGGGGAGCCTGCATTTACGTCGTGCAGTTCGTTTAGCTCGTAGCCGTTTTGAACTTTGACGAAGATTTCACCATTGACTGCGTGAACGCGAGTCACAACACCTAGGTACACTCCGTGTGCAGGCTTTGCAGGTGGGGCACCAAAGACGAAACCGCCAGCAGTTGAAGACAGCCAAACCGACTGACCAGCAGTAGCGGCAATAGTGTTCAAGCCCGCGAGTAGGCCTTCAGTGATTACGTAGCCGATGCCGCCAGTGACCAGCTCAGACTCAAGAATGCCCATTGTCTTTGATGAGGTTGCTTCAGCGTCTGCGTCTGACAGCGAAATGTTCATGTTTGTTCCGTCAGAAGACGAAATGTAAACAACAGAACCCTTAGGCATTGTTGCACCAGAAGCGTTCTTTACAAGATGCTTGACCTGACCCGTGTAGTTGTCAATCCAAGTCGTGTTGTAGTCTGTGCCGTCAACCTTAGAGAGGATCTGCCCAGCAGTACCGCCTGCAGCTACGCCCGGACCAGTAGCACCAGTAGCACCAGTTTCACCCTGAATACCTTGGATGCCTTGCGGGCCTTGAGGACCAGTCTCGCCAGTCTCGCCTTGAATACCTTGAATGCCTTGAATGCCTTGAGGGCCAGTTTCACCAGTCTCGCCTTGAATACCTTGAATGCCCTGAATACCTTGGATACCCTGTTCACCCTGTGGACCGGTTTCACCCTGAACACCTTGGATACCTTGCGGACCTTGCGGTCCAACAATTTGCCCGGCGCTAAACCAAGCAGTGCCATTCCAAATGTAAAGGTCGCCATCTGCGTCAACAATGTAAGCGTCGTTCACCGCGTTGCCGGTTGCAGGTAAAGCGCCAACAGTAGCGACGCTACCCCTGACGTTTAGGCTCGTACCAGCTGCACCAGTAGCACCAGTCTCACCCTGAATACCTTGTGGGCCAACTTCCCCTTGAATACCCTGAATACCCTGTGGGCCTTGGATACCTTGGATGCCTTGATCGCCAGTGTCGCCCTTGACGCCTTGAATACCCTGAGGTCCCTGCGCGCCAGTAGCACCAGTAGCACCAGTCGGACCAGTTAAGCCTTGAAGACCAGTGTCACCCTTGTCGCCTTTTTCGCCAGTGTCACCCTTGACACCCTGAATACCCTGAATACCTTGAATACCTTGCGGGATTGAAGCGTTGAAAACTTGGTTTGGAGCAGTGCCAGTAAGAGTTACAGTCGCAGCAGACCCCGCAGCTCCAGTAGTAACAGTGCCAACAGTAAGAGTGCTTGCGGGGCCAACGGCACCGGTAGCACCAGTAGGTCCAGTAGCGCCAGTAGCGCCAGTGGCACCAGTGGCACCAGTTTCACCAGTTTCACCCTTGGGTAAAACAAGGTTTAAAGTCTGGTTAGGTGCAGTGCCAGTGATCGTGGCAGAAGCAGTGGTTCCGCCAGCAACAGTGCCAACAGTAAGAGTGTTCGCTGGACCAGTAGCGCCAGTAGCGCCAGTAGGACCAGTTGGCCCCGGAGGGCCTGAAGTGTAAGGTAGGGCGGTCCAAGCATCTATGCCGTTACCAAGCTTGAAAGAGCCAGTGTTAGTTTCCAAACCCATCTCGCCTTGAGCGAGAATCGGGTTAGATGTAGTCCACTCAGTAGCTGTTCCACGTCGGAACTGAACTGGTAAAGCCATTACACACCGCCACAATCAAGATGAGGGACTCCACCGTAAACACTTGAGGCAGACCCCATGTCTAGTCCTCCGATGAGTCCACTAAAAATACTACCAGCAAAGCCACCATCGATGTTGAAAGGGAAGAAGGTATCAAACCCTTCAATGTCTTTGATGTTGATACGCTTTGAGTTCAACCCGTCATGGGTGTGCGAACCCGGCGAAGCTTGCGATGGGCCAAGACCCAGCGTGTGGTGCAACGCGGTCGCGCTAGAGTCCTTGTCCGAGTTGAGGTGAAACTGGTTCACTTCTTCTGTTGGGGGGGAAATAGCCATGTTAGAATTCTATCGCATACTTCGAGGAGACGACTATGAGTAAAGCAAAGCAAATCGGCACAGCTGCCGAAACCGCAGTAAGAAACTTTCTGCTATCACAGGACTACACCGAGCTTGAAGCTCACCGCAACGTTCTCAAAGGCACCAACGACGAAGGTGACGTTTGGTTGCGCGAACCCACAAAAGGGCTAATCGTATTCGAAGTAAAAGGTGGCAAAGCTGCCAAGGAAGCATCGTATGGGCAAGTTGAAAAATGGTTCCAAGAAGCCGAACTGGAAAAACACAATGCTTCAGGCAAGTTTGGTTTCCTTGTTACCCAGCGTGCTGGCGTTGGTTATCCTCGCGCTGGCGAGTGGTGGGCTTATGCGAAGCTGGGAGATCTTGTCTTCTTGCGCACTTATTTGGATCACGATGACGACACTCTTGTACGCATCAGACTTCAAGATCTTGTAAGGCTAATTCGTGGCGAAAGATAACTTCGACTTAGCAGACGTGCTACGCGGGCTTGGCGAATCAATCCAAGAATCCGCTGCAGCACCAAACCTATACAACTACAAAGCATCCGAGAAACAAGAGATGTTTCACAAGATGCAAAACAAAGCACGCCTTTACATTGGCGGAAACCGATCAGGTAAATCCCTCGGTTCTACCATTGAAGGCATCTACTACGTCACAAAGACACACCCGTGGCGTAAGATGCCAGACGAAGCAGTACGTGGACGAGTGGTCGCAGTCGACTTCCTAAACGGTGTAGACAAAATTATTCTGCCCCTTTGGAAACAATGGCTGCCCAAAAAATACCTAATCAATGGTTCTTGGGAAGACAGCTATTCTCGCGAACGCCACGTGCTAACACTCAACAACGGCAGCTTCGTAGAGTTCATGTCGCAAGACCAAGACCTCGACAAGTTCGCAGGTTCAAGCCGACACTTTGTGCACTTCGACGAAGAATGTCCAAAAACTGTTTGGCAAGAATGTTTAGCACGTTTGATTGACACCGACGGAGATTGGTGGATGTCACAAACCCCAGTCCAAGGTATGGAGTGGATCCTAGAAGACGTATACATCCCAGCACAAGAAGGAACAAAAGACATTGGCGTGGTTGAAGCGAGCATGGACGACAACCCAACGTTGTCGCGCGAAGCTATCGCACGCTACATGGAGTCGCTCAGCCCAGAAGAGCAGCTCATCCGTCGCAACGGACAATACGTCCATCTTGGCGGTTCAGTCTTTTCAGAATTCTCACCTACAACACACTGTATTCCTAGAGGGCAGTTCAAACCCACAGGAAAGCATCGCATTGTTCGAACAATGGATTCAGGATTTACCAACCCCACAGTCTGGCTGTGGCTGGCAGTTGACGAAGATGGAACTATTGTCGTCTTCAACGAATACTACAAAGCCAGAGAAAACGTTGACTACCACTCCGTTGAGGTCAACAAGCGTACAAAACAAATTCTTCGCGAATCAGGTGCGGAGCTCTATCTCACCACTGGCGACCCTGCGATTAAGCAAACAAAAGAACACACAGGCACCAGCATTCAGCAAGAGTACGCAAAGCATGGCATCTACATTGCGGTAGACCAAATCCCTAACGACCGCCGTATTGGCCTAGAACGCCTGCAGCAGTACATGAAAATCAACCCTAAGACTGGCAAGCCTTGGCTGATGATTACTGACGACTGCCCAGAGCTCATCGCAGAACTACCTAAGTTGAAGTGGAAGAAACACGCTTCACCGAAGATCGCTGAGATGAAAAATAAGCTTGAAGAGATCCGTGACAAAGACAACCACTGTTACGACGCTCTCAAGTATGCGATGACTTTTATGCCTAACCTTGCCCCTGACGCACAAACGCCAGTACAAGCAAGCGAAAGTTTCCACATGGCTTTTAGGTCAGAATTTGGTGGCACATCCAAGTTTACGCAGTATGATGAACAAGACCCTTGGGGTCAAGAATGGCGCGGTGCGTCATCCATAACAGAACTAGAAGGATAAAAATTGAGACACTTTAATTACTTCGAAAACGGTGGCCCATTCCCATCGTCTTGCGTTTCATGCGGAAACAACAAGGAACTATTCGACCTAGGACGCGAGCTGCTATCAGGTGGTTCAGCCCAGCTGTGCAAGAACTGTGCAACCGAGCTCGCCCTGTTCATCGGCTACGCAGAAGAAGCGCCAATGGAGCTACTTGTTGCTGACCTGCATGAAGACATTAACGCTCTTGAAGAGCAACTGGATAGAGTACCCGACCTAGTAGAAGGATTGATTAATGGAATTCGTAGTAGCCTTACTGATTTTGTCTTCGCTGTTTCTTACAGCTCTGACGTTCATAGCGATTCGGATGTTCAGGATGATAATGCTCCTGTCGACGGAGCAAACAAAGATGGAGAAGATGAGGGAGCAGTCAATCCTGCACCTGTCAAACCTTCTCGCAAGTAAAGACCCTATGGCATTCCAACAGTTGCAAGCCGTCACGGTTGAACCTGTGATAAACGCTGAAACTGGCTATACTGGATTGTATAAGACTGGTGAAGAACTAGAGCTGGAAGAAGCCGAAAAGCAACTTTCTGCGATCTTTGAAACTTACAACTGATTCGGAATAGGCTTATGGCAAACGAACAATACTTTGACGGCAAGACTGGGCAGTACATTTCTGGTACCCCGGTTGAAGGAGCGATGGCTGAAGACAGCATCCTCAACCAGTTCAAGCGTAAAGACGAAGCCAAGAAGCTAGTCTCATGGGTCAAAGGCGAATACGAGAAGGCTAAGGCTGCTCGCAAGCAAGAAGAACAAGACTGGTATTTGCAGCTTGCCTTCTACAACGGTGCACAATACCGTGAATGGACTGAGGTAATCAAGGGCGGCCCACAGCAGCTCATGGACCCACCTAACCCTTCTCGTGTTCCACGCCTTGTTGTAAACAAAATCGAACCAATCATCCGTACCGAAATTGCTAAAACATCTTCAGGGCACCCAAGCGCAACCGTAGTGCCAGCATCAAACGACGATGACGACCTAATGGCTGCATCGGCTGCCGAACAGGTTTGGCAAGCAATGTACGACAAAGCAAACTTCCAGACTGACATTCTTCAAAAGTCAGAGTTTTGGCGTGCGGTTTGCGGAAACGCTTTCATCAAAACCTTGTGGGACTCTTCAGCTAAAGAAGTTGTGCCAACCGCTGTTGAAGACCCGTACACCGGGCAAAAGAAGATCATTCAGCAGGTTGCCTCAACTGGCGACGTCGCACACGAAGTAGTCTCGCCGTTCCACCTGTTCGTTCCAGACTTGGCTGAAGAAAACATTGAAAACCAGCCATACCTTTTCAACGTTTACACCAAGAGCGAAGCATGGGTAAAGAGCACCTTCGGTGGCGTACTCCCTAAAGACTTCAAGCCAACCAAGGTTTCAGCAACTGAAATCATGGACAACGCACTAATCAACACCAAGTCTGGTGGCGCAACCCGCCCAGACGCTGTGCTTGTTATTGAGATGTGGGCTAAGCCAAACGGTTGCCCATTCTTGCCAAAGGGTGGCCTAATCACCATCGTTGACAACGAAATCGTACAGTTCGCTGAAAACGGCATCCCTTACGCACACAAGAGCTACCCTTTCGCACACACCTATGCGATTGCGACTGGAAATTTCTACCGCCGTTCAGTTATCAAGAACTTGATTCCTTTGCAGCGTGAGCTCAACCGCACTCGTTCACAGATCGTGCAGGCCAAGAACCTTATGGCTAAGCCTCAGATGATGTACCACGAGGGCGCTGTAGACCCTAGGAAGATTTCGGCTAAGGCTGGTCTTTGGATTCCTGTCCGTCCGGGCTTTTCAATGCCTCAGCCGGTGCCAATCCAGCCTCTACCAAACTATGTGCTCCAAGAAGTGCAGCAGTTGCAGTCAGACTTCGAAGACATTTCAGGTCAGCACCAAGTTTCACGCGGTGAATCAGGTGGCGTAACCGCTGCAACCGCAATCAACTACTTGCAGGAGCGCGACGACGCTTACCTAACCACCGTCTTCTCAAGCATTGAAGCTGCCGTGGAGAAGGTTGCAAAGCAGTCGCTCAGCCTATTCATTCAGTACGTCGATCAGCCACGTCTAATCAAAACCGTTGGCACCGATGGTGCATTTGATGCAACTGTCCTTTCAGGTGCAGACATTGCTTCAGGTAACGACATCCGTATCGAGTCTGGCTCAGCTCTTCCAACTTCAAAGTCTGCACGTCAGGCATTGATTACGGAATGGATGAAGATGCAGTTCATCACCCCGCAAGAGGGTTTGAAGATGCTCGACATGGGTATGCTCAAGAACTTCTACAACATTTTGAAGCTCGACGAGAACCACGCTTCACGCGAGAACCTAATGATGAAGCGTTTGACTCCAGATGTTATCGAACAGTTCCAGAGCGAGTGGGAGCAGGGCGCTGCAAACGGCGACCCAGACAAGACGGTTCCGGGTCAGGTCGACGCAGAAGGCAAGCCTATTGCGCTCTCAGTTCCAGCGGTTGTACAGGTCCACGACTACGACAACCACGCTGTGCACATTGAAATTCACAACCGTTTCCGTAAGTCGCAAAGCTTCGACATTCTCCCTGATGAAATCAAGGCAGAATTCCAGAAGCACATTTCGATGCACGAAGCAGCTTTGCAGCAGAAAATGATGATGGCTGCGCAGATGGGTCAAGACCCTAATGCACAAGGAACTCCTCAGGCACTTCCGTCTGAGGCTGCACAGATGCCACCCCAAATGGGCCAAACATCTGAACAACTACAGTAAGGAAAACAATGTCTGACGAGACGCAGGTATCACCTGACCAGACTACTGAGGAGCAAGCTTCAGTAGAGACCCCGGTTGAAGAAACCAAAGCACACCCAGCATGGGACAAGATGCTTGCTGAGCTTCCAGAAGCTTGGCACGCAAAAGTAACTCCTTACCTTCAGGAGAACGAGCGCAACTTCCAGCAGCAGCTTGAGAAGTACACTCCGTTCAAAGATCTTGTTGATGAGGGCGTGACCCCTGAGCTGGTTCGTGGCGGTCTAAACCTTGCACGTGCAATCGAAAACGACCCGACCGAAGTTTATTCTTCGCTCAAAACCTACCTAACCGATCAGGGCCTTCTCAAAGAAGAGGCTGCACAGGTCGCTAAGGACATGATGGAAGAGCAGTCTGGCGAAGACTTCGAAGACATCTTTGATGGCGAGAAAATTCCTGCAGCTTTGCAGAAGGAGATTGACGCACTCAAGGCTAAGCAGTCTGAAGCCGACGACTACATTTACCAGCAGGAGCTCGCTAAGGAAACTGAGAAGTACACTGTTGAACTTGAATCTGAGATGGCGAACCTCAAAAAGGCTCACAACATTTCAGAGGCACACGAGGTCGCAATCTATGACCTTATGAACGCAGCTCTAAACGCTGGACGCGAGATCACTGTTGCAGATGCTGCAAAGCAGTTGCAGGCTATGGTTGGACCTTTCAGCCCAGCAGGTTCTGAACCAGCACCAATGGTTGTAGGCTCAGCTGGCGGTGCCGGTGTACCGTCAAACGATCTAAGCATTCCAAAAGATGACGCAGGCAAGAAAGCAATGTTGCAGCGTATGTTCGAGGAACGCGCTCGCAACAGCTAAGAAGGCTGACAAGAAGACCCCATCTGTAAAGGTGGGGTTTTTCTTTGCAATTTTTAAAATATGTTTGCAGAAAATCTTAAAACGTCTTTGTGTTTCACGTGAAACATTTGTGTTATAAGATAAAAGTATCCGTGTACAGCCCCTAAGAGGGTCAGGGCAAGCGATAACACTAACTTTCGTTATTTTCTTTTACTCTTAGGAGAGTGAATCACATGGCAGGTCAGGGAATCCTAACCTTCGCAAGTGACGCGCTGAAGCTCGTTTATGGCGACCTTCACGAACAGCTTGCAGACAAGAACCCGGCACTTGAGTTCATCGAGTCGTCGGCACAGCACATCACCCAGAACGGTAAAGAGGTCGTATTCGACACTCACATCGGTCGCAACCAAGGCATCGGTGCACGTGGTGTACGCGAGGCTCTACCAGTAGCTGGCGCTCAGAAGTACAAGCAGGCTCACCTATACCTCAAGAACCTATACGGTGCTATCGAGGTTGACGGTCAGCTTTTCGAGCAGGCTGCAGACAACTACAACTCATTCATCAACGTTGTTGACGCTGAAATCAAGGGTCTAAAGCGCGACCTAACTCGCGACCTAAACCGCCAGATTTACGGTGACGCATCAGGTACCCTCGGTGCTGTAAAGACCGCTGTTACCACTGCAAACGCAACCGTTGTATTTGTTGACGCACACTGGATCGAAGAGGGCATGGTCGTTGACCTACTCGACGGAGCAGACCTAACCGACGGTACCCCTACCGTTAAGAAGGCAGCTCTTGTTGTTGTAGCAGTGAACGAGACTACCGGCGCTGTAACCTTCGACACCACTACCACTGCTGCAGTAGGCGACATCATCGTCCGCGCATCAGGTGGCGCTAACTCATTCAACAAGGAACTAACCGGTCTAGGTGCAATCGTGGGTTCAGGTAACTCACTACACGGCATCGACGGCGCATCTGTTTCTTCTTGGAACTCAACCATCCGTACCTTGGGTACCCCGGGTACCGCAACTGGCTCACTAACCGAGATGGACCTTATCTCATTGGTACAGGCAGTTGACAAGAAGGGTGGCGACGTTGACGTATTCCTAGCTTCACCGGGTGTATACAACGCTTACTGGAACTTGCTTCAGGGTATGCGTCAGTTCACCAACGGTGCAGGCCTAACTGGTGGTCAGCGCTCATTCACCTTCGAAGCTCTTGGTAAGCCAATCAAGTTCGTTTCAGACTACGCAGCTCCAAAGGGCACCATCTACGCGTTGTCTTCAAAGGAACTTGTTATCAACCGCAAGAAGGACTGGTCATGGATGGACCGCGATGGCTCAATGTGGTCACGCGTTGCAAACACTGACGCTTACGAAGCTCGCTTGTACCAGTACAGCGAAATCGGTACCTACCGTCGTAACGCACACGCCAAGCTATCAAACATCACCGAACTTGGTGCATAAGTAAATAGCTAAAAAACTCCCCCCTAACCGGTCCGTCTCGCTGGTTAGGGGGGTTTTTTATTACAATAGAACTATGATTAATTTTGCTCAATTAGATGGTCTATATACCGACCAGCAGAGACGTGTTGCAGCAGTCATCAAAGACGTCTTTCCAACCGTTCGCCTGATCCGTATGGAGCCGGGCCACCCAATGTTCAACCCTGAGATGCCTTTCGCATTGATCGACGAACCACCAATGGGAAACTCTTACCTTATTACTAGCGTGCATGAGTCAGAGATTGACCACCGTCTTCTTGCAAGACTCATGGAATCTAACATGCACGACCCAGACTCTAAGGTAAATAAGCTACAATTACTAGAGATGGCACATCAAGCGTTAGAGGCGAAACGCGAAGAAGAATGGCGAGCTGAAAAGAAAGACATTCTGAAAAGCGCTCTCAAGTCCAATAAGAACACTTGGACCCACGACGGACAAACTCTAAGGAAGTAGAAATGCCAGCAGAGGAATTCACTCACACAGGCACAGATGTTGCAAGCCGTGTTCGCACAGGCTTTGGTGACTCTTCTGGCGCACAGCTCGCAGACGCATCGATCCTCTCATGGATTAATGACGGTCAACGCGAAATCGTAAACTCGAACCCAATCCTTCGTGCAACAAAAATTACAGATGTGGTGGCAGGGCAGTCAGATTACAGCTTCCCTAACGATAAAGTGCTCTCAATCGAGGCGCTATACATTTCAGGTTATCCACTGACTAACCTGTCACCACAGGCTGCCCGCGAGTTCATCCAGTCACAGGATCCTTCCAAATTGCTAACGAGCGATCGCCCGGAGATTTGGTATGAACGCGCGGGCATCATCACTCTTTTCCCTGTGCCAAACGCAACTATCGCAAACGGTATCAAGCTTGAATACATCAAGAACCCTGTTTCGCTCACCGCGCTAAGCAGCGCCCTTTCAGTTCCAGACCGCTACTTCAACGAACTTGTTTCGTACGTCACAGCGCAGGCGCTTGAAATGGACGAAAACTATGACGCATCAAACATGAAGTTGCGTCAATTCCGTGACGGCCTAGACCGCTTATCGACTAAGGACACTCTCTCACAGGACTCACAGTACCCAACAGTCCTAGCTGACCCACTTGATTTGTGGTACTAAATGTCACAGATTGTTCGTTCACGTTCCGTAGTTCTACAACAGTTCACCGGTGGTCTAAACAACTACTGGGACCAATCTGCTATCGCAGACAACGAGCTCGCATCCATTATCAACATGGAGTTCACCACTAACGGTGCTTTGATTTCACGCCCGCCAATCTACCAAGAGAAGAACGGCTCAACCGTCATCACTACACCAGTGGCTGGGCAAGCCATTGACATCATCGGTACTTACATCAAAAACGACGGCACCCGTTACCTTGTTGTTGTAACCACCGCAAAAACTTGGATCTACAACGTCATCGCAAAAACTTGGACTGAGATTGCAGCGTTCAAAGCCTCAGACTGCACCCAGTACCTAAACAAGATTGTGTTGTCGTCAACCACCGCAGGTCAAGGTGGCTACTGGGAGAACGGTACCTTTACCAACACTCCAACCATGCCTGCACTTGGTGGCATCGAACTGTTCCAGACTCGCTTCTTTGGTTACGGCGTAGAGGGCACCTCAACCGCCAACATCATTTACTGGTCAAACATTTCAACCGCTGGCCCTTCAGGCGAATCAACATCAGTTTGGAACTGGCTAACCACTGAACTCAACTACATGTATGTTGAAATTGGTGGCGGTGACGGACAGTGGATTACCGCAATCGCACAAGGTTATAACGACATCGTTATCTTCCGTAACCGCAGCACCTACCGTTACAGCTACGGCGACGTCCCTGAAGAGGGCACCATGCAGGCTATGCAACAGGACATTGGTGCAGAATCTCGCAGATCAGTTGTCAAGTTTGAAAACGCTCACTTTGTTCTATCTGGCGGAATTCTTTACAAGTACCAAAACTGGTTGTATTACCCACTGAACGCAGCTAGAGTAAAGTTTGAGGCATACGACTATCCCAAGCGTTTCCAGCACGCAGTATCAGTTGTTGGACGTCGCTGCATAGTTTTCCACAATGGCGGTATGTTCTCATACAACCTAGATACGGAGACATGGAGCGAGTGGGAAAGCACAAGCAAAGTCGCATATTTCTGGACCGTCCCGCGACGCTCAGAAGAATTAGAAGAATCACTTTTCTTTGGTATCAGTGGTGGCACAACTGACTTTTCACTATGGCGTATTGAAGACTCACCTTCTAGCGCAGTAGGCACCGAAAACATCAAGTGCTCTATTCGTACAAAGATTTACGACTTCCAAACCCCTGCCGAATGGAAGCGCCTGTTTATGTGGGTTGCCGACATTGCAACTGCTAAGCCAGTCAAAGCTGTTGTTTACCCTGTTGCTTTGCCTGAAACTGCTTTGCAGCTCAGCTGGGATCAGATTTCTAAAGACTACCCAGACGAAGCAAGCTTCAAGACGTGGGATCAGCTGTCGTACGATGAGGCTGGCGACTTGGTTTATGGAACTTGGGACAACCTAGACAAACCTTCAGGTGGTATTGACACCCTTGTTGACGCATTCGTACAAGGCAGCGTTCTTCGTATGGAGGCTAAGTTGAATCAGTCTCTACGCTTCCGTCGAATCTACTTTGAGTTATACTTAGACTGTGACGGTACGGCGCTCACATCACCTGTACAGGTCTTTAGCATCACTCCGCTGATTGGTGCTAAGGCGAAGATTTCAAAGGAAGCTAACTAATGGCTGGTGCTGAGCGCAACGCATTGCTGGGCAACTTTGAGTTCAACCCATACGCTGCAGGCAACAAAATGTACGCAAACATGTCTGGTGCGCCAACTCGTGGACCTGTAGACAAGTCAGGCTACGCTTCTCGTGACCGCCGTATTGCAGCTAAAAAAGCTGCTGTTCTTGCAAAGATGAAGGCTAACAACGCTGGCGCTTATGCAAACCCTAACGCTCTAAGGTTCGGTAAATAATGGCTACTGGTTCTAGTTATAAAGTTGCTGCACCAACCCCTCAAGACACTAGCGTATTCAACGACAACGTTGTTATCCGCAACAAGACTGGCAAATACCTCAACGACGCACAGGTTGAGGCTTACAACACTCCCCAGTTTGGTGCACCCGGTTCAACTAACGTAACTCCCGGCTACATGTCAGGTGCAGTAGGCTACGGCACTGGCGATGCTCCGGGCAAAGATTTCAGCTACGTTGACCCCGGAGCAAGCCGAGACCTCATTCTCTCGCCTAACCGTAAAGTCGACCCAAGCGCACCACCAGTAGACCTAACCACAGGTAGCACCCCAACTTGGACTCTTGAAGGCGACCCAACCTACCAAGCAGCAATGGCTGCTGGGCAGGCAAAGTTCAACTATGCCCGCAACGCTGCAATGGCTGACAAGAACGCTGCCGAGCTTGCAGCTAAAGGCGAGCGCAAGCAACTGGACGTAAACGCAACCGAAGGTCGTCGTCGCCTTGCAGGTAACTATGCTGCACGTGGCATGGCTGGTGGTGCAGCGGGTGCACTAACCCTTGCTGAAGCGCAGGCAAACGCACGCCAAGTTGCAGCACAAACTTCTATCGCTGACAAGATCAGCGCCATGAACCAACAGTACCTAGAAAACTTTGGCGCTACCGGCACCGATTGGACTGGCACTCTTGTTGGTCAGCAGTACAAGACTGACGCAGCACAGGCTGCCATCACCGCACAACTAGCACGACTTGGAGCAGCATAATGGTTGACACTTGGACTGGACCTAAATCGGGTGCACGCTACAACGAATACTTGGCTTCTCAGAAGTACGGTCAGGCTTACGTTCCCGGCCAAGGTGCTGGCACTGCCCTAAAGCAGTACACCACTGCGCAGGAAGATGCCGCAAAAGTAGCTCAGGCAAAGACTGATGCTACTCGCCTTGAGGAAATCAACAAGCGACTAGCTCCTATTTACAACCCGCTAACTGAGCTTATCGGCACCCAGAAAAAGGCTGCCGAGTCACGTTATGCTACTAACCAAGCTGACGTCAAAACAATCTTTGG